>ERZ777003.67-NODE-67-length-191924-cov-521.788413_pt1 | contig 191924 bp, 171 predicted proteins | sample MGYA00374956_ERZ777003 | MGnify/ENA primary metagenome ERZ777003 (study PRJEB29302, sample SAMN06268252) | bioreactor metagenome | isolation source: Joint BioEnergy Institute, California, USA | place: USA:Joint BioEnergy Institute, California, USA | collected... | reverse complement strand
TAAGATGCTGGGCTCACAACAGCCAACTGTCGGAAAAATACAAGATCAGCTCACTTGGATCCGTACGAAGCGGCTCTTAAGCCAGTGTGCGGCGCTGTCCGCTGGGCTTCCAGTTGTGCAAAGGCGGCAGGCTGATCCAGGTCCTTCGTGCGAAACCAGCCCCTGGACCAAGATCTATGCAAAATTTCACTTAATATACATTATGCGAACTCCCGGACATATCAGATCCGGGTACGGAAAGCCTGGTCAAGGCCACTCGTCGACGCCTTCTCTGACTGGCTGCTCGATCGGAGGCCTCGGCGTGAACCTCGAATCTGCTGCCGGCGCCACGCATTTATTTATCTCTGCGAGCCCGTGACTTTGCGTTCAGCTGCCGCGACGCTTCTGAACGCGCTCGACGATCTTCGTGCGCAGCTCCAGATCAACCTGCATGAGCTCTGCGATCTGATTGAATTCCTCGAGCCGTAAGCCGCTGCGCTCGACGGCTTCGATGATGCGGCTCTCGGCGGCTTCTTTCAGACGGCTGGCTTCGTCCGGATCGTCGGTGTTCTTGAGCGCTGTGGCTGCCTCGGCCTGGATTTTCTCGATCGCCAGGTACGCATCGGCGAACTGATCGATCTTCGCGTCCTCGAGCGGCGCGACTTCTTTGGGCGTCGGTGCGACCGTCTCTGGCGGCGGTCCGGCGGGCTCATCGATCTGCGCTATGGCCGGAAAACCGAGTCCAGCGGCCGCCATGACAAGCCCGACCCAGCCAGCAATACCGCTGATTCGACGATCCAACGCCGGTTGCCTAGTCATTGCCTGCGGCCTCCAAGTAGCGTTTCGACCATCGAGCAATCCGTCTGCCTATGCGAAGTTCCTGGCCGCGGGTGCTCGGGGATTTGCCGAGCGGGCGAATTATTTGAAATCAAAGAATTGGATAGACTTCTTATAAATAACGTTAATATTGACAGGTCAATGCTGAATTCGCTGAGCGGCTTGGGCGATTCGCTTGCCTTTCGAAGATGCAGGAGTATATTCGGGCGCTAGACCCTTGAGCCGCCGCAAGAAAGGCGGCCGAGCGAATCTAAAGTACTTTCTCAGCTTGTTGTCGCCGCCGGACCGCGGCCTGGTCAGGACAGGCCTCAGCCCGACTCCGTCGGCTAACGGACCTTTCGTCGGGGGTAAGTTGCCATGAGCAACGCCTGGGAGAATTTTTTCGCCGCTGTTGCGGTGCTCGCCTCCGCGGGCCCGATCAAGCAGCGCCTTGCGGAAGCTTTTCGTGCCCACCTAGCGTCCTTGCAGGAAGACGACCTTCCCAAGGAGCTGCGCGAGGAGTTCTCTTCGATCTCATCATCGATGCAACGCGTTCGCCCGATGCGCGGTGAGACCGCGGTTCAGGCGACGGTGCGCAAGATGTCCGACATCGAAGCGGGCAGCATCGCGGCGCGAATCGTCGGCATGCTGGCCGTGCTGGCACGCCAACAGCAGCAGCAAGTCCAACGCGGACCGATGCTTCGAGCTGTCGGCGAAGACTAAGGTCGATCGGCGGGCCGCCCGGTCCGCAATTGCGCGCCTCAGTCAAGCTTGAACTCGATGACATCCCACCGCGCGGTATCCTCGTGCCGCGCTTGGCGCCGTATGGCGTCGACGATCTCCCGCTCGTTCCACTCCACGATTTCGTCCGCAAGCGCATCGAGCTGCACGGGTATCTTCGCTTTGACGCCGAAGAACTCGAGCACGATGATCGGCTTTTCGAGGCCCTTGGCGCAGTTCAGCTGAAAATCGATCCACTGCTCGTTGTGCTTGTACTGTCCAGCCGGGACAATGACGGCCTCCGCGAGATTGATCTGCTTGCGCAGCTCGTCCTTCATCGCCTCCGAATTGCCGCCCAGCTGAATTTCCGGATTACTGCAGTTGCGGTAATAGAAGTTGCGCGAGCTCTCGAGGTACTCGAAGACGCGGAGATAGTCGTCCGAGGGCGCAAATACGTGACTGACGAAGATGCGCACCGGATTGTGCTGAGAGATGCTGCTCACTCTGTCGCTCCCATCCTCACCGCAACGTGATTCCTACGCCCGGATTCTAATGCAGAAATTGCTCGCAAAGCGCCCTTTCCTCGCGCCATCCGGTCCACCCGTCGACAGCGCTTCCCTGCGCTAGAATGCGGCGCTGCAATGCCGAACCCGCACGTACCCTGCTGACCCATGCGATTCGTCTTGTACAACATCCGGTACGCGACCGGCACGGGCCCTGCTTTCCACCTGCCCGTTCCGGGCGCCGGATACTTGCGCAGCAGTCCGCGAGTCCTCGAGCGCATCACGCAATTCTTGAAGCTTCTCGATCCCGACTTGGTCGGCCTCATCGAAATCGACATCGGTTCGATCCGTTCGGGACTCGTCAATCAGGCCAAGCAGATCGCCGACTCGCTCGGGCACTACTCGACTTATCAGTGCAAGTACGGGACGGGCTCGCTCAACAATCTGATGCCGATCGTGCGCAAGCAGGCGAATGCGTTCCTCGCAGCGCCGCGCGTCGAAGGCGAGCGTTTCCACTATTTCGAAACCGGTATCAAACGCCTCATCATCGAGCTCGAGCTGGAGGAAGTGTCGATCTTCCTCGTGCACCTGTCGCTCAAGTTCCGTCACCGTCACGATCAGCTGCGGCACCTGCACGAGTTGGTCAAACGCTCGCGCAAGCCCGTGATCGTCGCCGGCGACTTCAACACGTTCTGGGGCGACCACGAGATTTATCTGTTCATGGAGGCGTCGGGCCTGAAGAATGCCAACCGCCTCGGGTTACCGTCATACCCGAGCCGTAATCCGCGCAAAGAGCTCGATTTCATCCTGCACTCGCGCGGCATCGAGATCACGCACTTCGACGTGCCGGACGTACGCTTCTCCGACCACCGCCCGCTGATCTGCGATTTCGAAGTCCGGCACGCCTGAGCGAACGACGACAACGAGCGAATCGAGGGAGCCATGCAAGAAGCCGCAAGCACGACCTCCAAGTACAAGCACTGGCGACTCGAACAAGACCAAGACGGTGTGGCCTGGCTCACGCTCGACAAGGCAGAGGCGAGCGTCAACAGCCTCTCCCACGAGCTGATGGACGAGCTCTCCGCGATCGTCGAATCGTTCGAGCGCACGCCGCCGCGCGCCATCGTCGTTCGCTCGGCCAAGAAGGGCTTCATCGCCGGGGCAGACATCAAGGAGTTCCTGTCGATCGAAACGGCCGACCAAGCCTTCGAGATGATTCGTGCCGGACAACGGATCATCGACCGGTTCGCAGCGCTGCCCTGCCCGACCGTCGCCGCGATCAACGGCTTTGCGCTCGGCGGCGGTCTGGAAGTGGCGCTCGCGTGCCGCTATCGCGTGTGCGCCGACGAGCCGAGCGTGACGCTCGGCTTTCCCGAAGTGCAGCTCGGCGTGCACCCGGGCTTCGGCGGCACCGTGCGTTCCGTCCAACTCATCGGACCGCTCGCTGCCATGGATCTCATGTTGACCGGCCGGTCGGTACGACCGCAGCAAGCGCTCAAGCTTGGTCTCGTCGATCGCGTCGTGCCGCGCGAGCAGCTCGACGCCGCTGCAAAAGCGCTTGCCCTGCAGCCGCCGGCGCAGCGCGGCCTGAGCATCAAGCACCGTCTAATAAACAGCGCGCCTGCACGCGCGCTCATCGCAGGACAGATGCGCGTTAAGGTCGCCAAGCGCGCCCGCCCCGATCACTACCCTGCCCCGTACAAGATGATCGAGCTCTGGCAGCGGCATGGCGGACGCGGCGAGAAAGCGATGGAAGCAGAAGCGCGCTCGATGGCCGAGCTGCTCGTGACGCCGACGTCGCGCAATCTTGTCCGCGTCTTCTTCCTGCAGGAGCGTCTGAAATCCGCCGGCAAGCACGAGGGGCCGCCCGTCGAGCACGTGCATGTCGTCGGTGCCGGCGTAATGGGCGGCGACATTGCAGCGTGGTGTGCAGCGCGCGGTATCAACGTGACGCTGCAGGATCGAAGCGAAGAGTTCGTCGCGCCGGCCCTCGCACGCGCACGCAGTTTCTTCGAGAAACGCTATCCGGATGCCGTGCGCCGCGATGCCGCCATTGCGCGACTGCAAGGAGACGTCGAAGGTAGCGGCGTGGCCAAGGCAGATGTCGTGATCGAGGCGATCTTCGAGAACCTGGACGCCAAGCGCGAGCTGTACGCGAAGCTCGAGCCGCAGATGAAACCCGGCGCCGTGCTCGCCACGAACACCTCGAGCATCGTGCTCGAAGAGCTGGCGCGAAATCTGGCGCAGCCGTCCCGTCTGATCGGTCTGCACTTCTTCAACCCGGTGGCCAAAATGCCGCTCGTCGAGGTAATTCGCGCCGAGAACAGCGAGCCTGAGCTCGTGCAGCGCGGCCTCGCATTCGTACGTCAGATCGACAAGCTCCCGGTCGCCTGTCGCAGCGCACCGGGATTCTTGGTCAATCGCGTGCTCATGCCGTACATGAGCGAAGCAATTCGTGCTGCGGAGGAAGGCATTCCGCTCGCGCTCATCGATCGGGCGGCCGAGGACTTCGGCATGCCCATGGGGCCAATCGAGCTCGCCGACGTCGTCGGCCTCGACGTCGTGATGAGCGTCGGCAAGGTGCTGTTCAAGTCGAACGCCGAAGTGCCGGCGGTGCTGTCTGCGCGTTATGCCAGCAAGCAGTTCGGCAAGAAGACGGGCCGCGGCTTTTACGAATGGAGTGCGGACAAACCGCAAAAACCCTCGGCCGAGGGTCAGCAAGCACCCGACGACCTGCAAGACCGACTGCTGCTCCCGCTCATCAACGAGTGCGTCGCCGTGCTGCGCGAGCAAATCGTCGAAGATCCGGATCTCATTGATGCCGGCGTGATTTTTGGCACCGGATTCGCACCATTCCGAGGCGGTCCACTGCAATATGCACGCACTCGGGGCATCGACGCGATCGTGACGCGGCTGGAAAAGCTGAGACAGACGCACGGTGAGCGTTTCGCGCCCGATCCAGGCTGGACGCTGCTCAAGTAAGTGTCCAAACTGCGCATTAATCGTAGGGCGCGTTGCTGGCGTGCCTGCTACCATCCTCTTGTATAAGAGGTTGATGTAGAGCGACTCGCTCCGCGTCTGTCAGCCCGGAGACCCATGGAAAGCAAGCCGATCGACCTTGGCCTGCTGCGGTCGTTTTCTCCTCTTGACAGCATGAAGCGCGACACTTTGCACTCGCTCGCCCGCAAAGCGGTGCTGCGCGAGCTGCCGAGTGGGCGGCTGCTCTTCAAAGAAGGCGAAGACGACAAGCGCACGCATTATCTCGTTCGCGGCGTTATCGAGCTGCTGCTCGAGGGCCAGACCGTGCTCACGCTTCGCGGCGGCACGCCCGAAGCTCGCAGTGCGATCGGTCCCTCCGTCCCGCGCCGCTACAGCGCCCGTGTCGTATCCGAGACCGCCGAAGTGCTCTCGTTCGACAGCGAGCTGCTCGATCTCATGCTGACGTGGGATCAAACCGGCACTTACGTCGTCGACGAGCTCCATCAGTCCGAGGAGGTCGAAGCGGACGATTGGATGACGACGCTGCTGCAGTCGAAGGCCTTTCACCGCATCCCGCCCGCCAACATTCAGGCGATCTTCATGCGCATGCAGCGCGTGGATTACAACGCGGGTGACATCGTTATCAAGCAAGGCGACGAAGGCGATTACTTCTACGTCATCGTCAAGGGCACGTGCGTCGTCACGCGCGAAACGCCGCTGAACAAGGACGGGATCAAGCTCGCCGAGCTCACCATGGGCGATACCTTCGGCGAAGAGGCGCTGATCTCAGGCGCCAAACGCAACGCGACGGTGTCGATGCTCACGCCCGGCACGCTCATGCGGCTCGGCAAAGAGGACTTTCAGAAGCTGCTCAACGAGCCGTTGCTCGAATGGGTGGATGCCGAGCAGGCGGAAGCGATCGTGCGCAACGGCGGCAAGTGGCTCGACGTGCGCCTGCCGAGCGAGTTCGACAACGATCACATCGACGGCGCGATCAACGTGCCGCTGTATTTCATTCGCTTGAAGCTGAAATCGCTCGACCGCGATACGCACTATGTCGTGGTCTGCGACAGCGGCCGACGCAGCTCCGCCGGCGCGTACATCCTGAGCGAACGCGGTTTTCGCGCCTCGGTGCTGCGCGGAGGTTTGGCGGCGATGAAGGCGCCGCGCAAAGCGGTCGGGGCTTGAGGACTGCGACGAGGACGGCGCTACGTCCTAGGCTCGTCTACATCGTGTGGGTCGGCTTGTCGCCGCCCAGCGCGCCGGCGAGATAGCTTTCGATCTTGCGCTGCGTGTTGCCGCGGTCCTGCTCGCTGAATTGCACGCCGATGCCGGCCGTGCGCTTGCCTTGAGCACCCTTCGGCGTCATCCAGATCACGCGCCCCGCCACCGGCAGCTTCTCGTCCTCGCCCATGAGATTGAGCAGCATGAAGACTTCGTCGCCGAGGCGATAGTTGCTGTTCGTGGGAATGAATAGCCCGCCGTTCTTCACGAACGGCATATAGGCCAGATACAAGGCGCTCTTGTCCTTGATCGTGAGGGTCAGCAGACCCGGTTTGTTACTGGGCGGACGCATCACCATGCGTGCTATCGACTCCGACTAACCGGTCCACCCGCGCGCGGGGCCAGGACATCCAACAGCGCATACAGCCACGAGCCCACAGCCAGCTCGCGCTGCAGGGCCGTCCGGGCGAGCTGCGCTTTCAGCGCCCGCGCACGATCGACCATTGCGTGGATGCTGCTTATGTTCAACGCGCGCGTGGGGCTTGGCAAGTGCGCAGAGCGGCTTGGGAACGTGACCAGGTCGGCAGTTCCCGCAAGTTCTGCCCGCGCGAGCGACTGCAGCCACAGATCCAGCCAATGCAGGCGCTCGGGCAAGCGCTCGTCCGCCCATTCGGACGCGACCTGCGTCACATCTGCTCTGCCCGAGAGCAAGGCGCCGAGAGATTTCTGCATCTGCTCGTGGAAGGCCGCGAACTGGCCTGCAGCCTGTTCGAGCGCCTTGAGCGGCGCACGCCCGGCGAATTCGAGCACGTCGGGCTCGATCGGCCGACCGAGCTCGGCTTCGACCCATGCGCGCGCCTCGGCGGGCGTCGGGCCGGATACCGCCAGCTTCAAGCAGCGGCTGCGTACCGTGGGCAGCAGCGCCGACGGCTGCGAGGTCACCAGAATCAGCAAGCTCGCCGGCGCCGGCTCCTCGAGCGTCTTGAGTAAGCTGTTTGCAGCCGCCGTCGTCATCTGATGCGCCGGCTCGACGATCGCCACCTTGTAGCCTTCGCGGTAGCTCGTCTTGCTCAAGCGCTCGCATGCAGCACGCACTTGGTCGATCGAGATCTGCTGCTTGTCCTCTTCCGGGCGTACCCACCACAGATCCGGATGCGAGCCTGCTTCGATGAGCTTGCAGCTCGCGCATTCGCCGCAGGGTTCGAGCCGCTCGGTGGTCTTGCGATCGCACAACACGGCGGCTGCAAGCCACATCGCGAGATGGCGCTTGCCGACGCCGTCGGCCCCTTTGAGCAACAGCGCGTGCGCAAGTCGACCGCTGCGCCACGCCGAACGCAGCTGCTCGAGCGCATCGGCGTGCCACGGCAACACACGTGGGGTCGGCAATGGAACGACGTCTTCGGCCATGGCGATTGAAACTTTACACGTGACGGAACAGGCGCTGCGCGAGCAGCGCCTGAATGGCGGCCGCGACTTCCTCCAGTGAGCCAGCTGCGTCGACGACAGCGATCCGCTCCGGCTCGGCGCGCGCCCGCTCCAAGTATGCGGCACGCACGCGCTCGAAGAAGGCGCGCTGCTCGAGCTCAAAACGATCGGCCGTCCCCGCTGCGCGATTGCGCTCCCGTGCACGCGCCTCGCTCACGTCGATCGGCGCGTCCAACAGCAGTGTCAAATCCGGCCGCAAATCGCCGAGCACCGCGCGCTCCAATGCTGCAATCAACGAACGATCGAAGCCGCGGCCGCCGCCTTGATAGGCGTACGTGGCATCGACGAAGCGATCGCAGATCACCCATGCACCGCGCGCAAGCGCCGGCTTGATCACGTTCTCGACATGCGTGGCGCGCGCCGCGAACATGAGCAACAGCTCGCAGACCGGCGGCATGGGCTCCTCGCTCTGTTCCAGCAGCAGCGCGCGAATGCGCTCGGCGCGCGGCGTGCCGCCCGGCTCGCGCGTGAGCACGACATCGACTCCGCGCTGCGCGAGCCAATCGCGCAGCCGCTGGATCTGCGTCGACTTGCCCACGCCCTCGCCGCCCTCGATCGTGATGAACTTGCCGCTCATCGCCGCTCCCGCAGCTTGCGCAGATATCGTTGCACCGCGGCCTCGTGCTCCGCGAGCGTCTTCGAGAAATAGTGGCTGCCGTCCGGCTCGCCGGTGGCCACGAAGAACAATGCGCCGGTGACTTGCGGCTGCGTAGCCGCCCGCAGCGATTCGAGGCTCGGCATCGCAATCGGCGTCGGGGGCAGACCGGCGCGCGTATAAGTGTTGTACGGCGTATCGCGCAGCAAGTCCGCTTTGCGAATGTTGCCGTCGTAGCGATCCATCATGCCGTAGATCACCGTCGGATCGGTCTGCAGGCGCATGCCGCGCCGCAGGCGCTCCACGAACACGCCTGCCACGACAGGACGTTCCGTATCGAGCGCCGTTTCTTTCTCCACGATGGACGCGAGAATGAGCGCCTCATATGGGCTCGCCAGCGGCAGGTCGGGAACCCTTGCCTCCCACACGCTGTGCAGCTCGCTCTGCATGCGCCGATACGCGATTCCCAGCAACTCGAGATCGCTCGTGCCGCGCGGAAACCGATAGGTGTCCGGGAAGAATTGCCCTTCGGGATGCACGCCCGGCGCGCCGAGCGCCGCCATCAGCTCTTCGGCCGTTTTGTCCTTGAAACGGGCATCGACGGCTTCGTGCGCAGCAAGCACATTGCGGATGTCCGCGAACGTCGAGCCTTCGATGAACGTGATGCTGTGAAGCAGAACGCGACCGCCGCTCAGATGCTCGAACAACGTCCGCGGCGTCATCCCGGGCGCAAGCTCGTACTCGCCGGCCTTCAGGCTCGACTCGCGCTTCGTGAGACGCGCCCAACCGACCCACACAGTCGGCTGATCGAGCACTTCTGCAGCAGCGAGAGCGTTCGCCACCGAGCGCATGCTGCTGCCGCGCGGAATCTCGAATGTTCGCGACGTCGTAAGGCCCGCAAGCGGCGTGTCGAGCCAGCGATTCACCCACCACGCGGCTCCCGCTGCCGCGAGCAGCGCGAGCGCCGCGACGACGAGCAGCGCACGCAGCAACACTGCGCCCTGCATGCGCGAGACCAATGTCTTGTGCGCAGTGCTTCGCATCAAACGCCGAGCTCCTTCTTGAGCAGCGCTGCAACGCGCTGCTCCGACCAACGCTTCGCGCCGAGCGCACCCACCGAACGGATGCCGCGTACGGCGTTGGTGAGAAACACCTCATCCGCCGTTTCGAGATCGTGAGGCCACAACGGTTCCTCGCTCGTCGCCAAGCCGAGGCGCGCGGCAGCCTCCAAGACCTTTCGGCGCATCACGCCGCGCACGCCGCAGTAGCGCAGATCCGGCGTGAGCAAGATACCGTCGCGCACGATGAAGACATTCGCCGAGGTCGCGCAGACGAGCTCTCCCTCGGTGTCGAGCAACAACCCTTCGTCGATCGCCGGATCGTCCCACTCCGACTGCGCGAGCACCTGTTCGAGACGGTTCAAGTGCTTGATACCTGCGAGACGTTCGTTGCGGCCGAGACGCATCTGACACCAGCGCAGCGTGAGCGACCGCTGCGGCTCGTCTTCGGGCGAGGGATACACCGCGACGATGCGCGTCGACTTGCATTCGCCGCTCGGCCGATAACCGCGAGCGCCAACGCCGCGGGAGACGACGATCTTGACCACGGCATCGCGCAGCGTTGCAGTTGCGGCGGCAATCTCTCGACGCAGCGTGTCTGGATCCACCGGCGCGATGCGCAAGCGCTCGCAGCCGAGCTGCAGACGTTCGAGATGCGCGTCGAGAAAACGCACGGCGCCGTCCACGAGGCGGGCCGTTTCGAACAAACCATCGCCGTACTGCAAGCCGCGATCGTTGAGCGGCAGCGCCTTGGCGAGGTCGTCGACCCGCACGCCGTTGACGAGCGCAGCGAGCGTCATGTCGCATCCTCGCTGCGCGACAAGGCACGTAGCACGCCGCGCGCCTTGGCCCGCGTCTCCTCGAGCTCACGGCGCGGCACCGAATCGGCGACGATGCCGGCGCCCGCGCGCAGGACGATGTCGCGTCCGTCGAGCTCGAGCGAGCGAATCAGAATGTTCATGTCCATCGAGCCGTCCCGGTTCAGATAGCCGAGCGACCCCGTGTAGGCGCCGCGCGGCTCTCCTTCGAGCTCCGCGATGATCTGCATGCAGCGGATTTTAGGACATCCGGTGATCGTGCCGCCCGGAAATACCGCACGCAGCACCTCCCCTGGCCGAATCTCGGGACGGAGCCGGCCCCGCACGTTCGAGACGATGTGATGCACGTGCGCATAGGACTCGAGCACCATCAGCTCGTTGACCTCCACCGTGCCCGCGGCGCAAATGCGGCCGAGATCGTTGCGCTCGAGATCGAGCAGCATGACGTGCTCCGCACGCTCTTTGGGGTGCGCGCGCAGCTCCTGCGCGAGGGACTGGTCGGATCCGGCGTCTGCGCCGCGGGGCCGCGTCCCGGCAATCGGACGCGTCGAAATCTGCCGATCTGTATCGACGCACACCAGACGCTCGGGGGATGAGCTCACGATAGTAAGGCCCGCCACCGCGGCGAGCGCCGCAAACGGCGCGGGATTCGTCTCGCGTAAACGTCGATAGATGTGGTGGGCGCGCACGCCTTCGCGCGCCTTCGCGCGCCAAGCGCGCGACAGATTGGCTTGATAGATATCGCCCGCGGCGATGTATTCCAACGCTCGTTCGACCGCGACGATGAAACGCTCGGGTAAGTCTTCGAGGACTTTCTCCTCGATGAGAGTCTCTGGCGCTGCATCGCGCACTCGCGCGATCGCGTCGACATCGGCACGGATCCACTCGATCGCCTCGTGCGCGTCGGCCTCCGCAACGATCCAAGCCTGCTGCGATTCGTGCTCGAACACTATTCCCGCCGGCACGCGAACTGCCGCAGCGATCGGTCCGGTTGTCGGGCGCGGCAATTGCAACCGCGGCTCGATCTCCGAGGCCAGCTCGTATCCCAAGAACAAGAACCATCCGCCGCGAAACGGCAGAGGCACATCGACCGCAGAGGTGCGCTCGCGCTCGAACCACGCGTCGAGCGCTTCGAGAAACGTGCGCGCCTGCCCGGGCAACGCCGTGCTGCTCGAGCGTCGTCCCGAGGCGTTCAGCACGAGCGTATCGCGCGGATAGGCAAACAAGATGTCGTAGCAACCGAGCGGCCGGCCACTGGCTGCGCTTTCGAGCAAGGCGGGATAGCGTTCCGGGAAGGCGGCATGCAGCTTGAGCAGGCTCGCGCGCTCGAGCTGCAGTGGAACGATGAGAGGCTCTGCGGTCATACGAGAGCCTTTTAGACGATGAGGAGGCCGGCGAGTGCCGTCGCGCAAAGCAGCGGCACCGTCCGCGCGCCGCCTGTTAGCGCAGCGCGCGGAAAATCAGGCTTCCATTCGTGCCGCCGAATCCGAACGAATTCGACAACACGACACGAATCGGCATCTTGCGCGCGACGTTCGGCACGTAGTCGAGGTCGCACCCTTCACCCGGGTTCTCCAGGTTGATCGTCGGCGGCGCAACCTGATCGCGCAACGCGAGAATGGAGAAGATGGCCTCCACCGCACCCGCGGCGCCGAGCAAATGCCCGGTCATCGACTTGGTCGAGCTCACCGCGAGCTTGCGCGCGTGGTCGCCGAACGTGCGCTTGATTGCGATCGTCTCGGCCAGATCGCCGAGCTCCGTCGAGGTCGCGTGCGCGTTCAAGTAGTCGACGTCCTCGGGGTTCAGGCCGCCATCCTTGAGCGCGTTCGTCATGGCGAGCCGCGCCCCTTCGCCGTCTTCAGGCGGCGCCGTGATGTGGTGCGCATCGCCGCTCATGCCGAAGCCGGCGAACTCGGCGTAGATGCGCGCCCCACGCTTCTTCGCATGCTCGTACTCCTCGAGCACGAGCGCGCCGGCACCGTCCGACAGGACGAAACCGTCGCGATCGCGATCCCACGGGCGGCTCGCGCGTTGCGGGTCGTCGTTGCGCTGAGAAAGCGCACGCGCCTGGCAGAAGCTGCCGAGACCGAGCGGCGTCGTCGCCATCTCGCCGCCGCCCGCGATCATCACGTCCGCATCGCCGTACTGCACGAGCCGCGCCGCCAACCCGATCGAATGCGTCGAGGTGGTACACGCGGTGACGGTGGCGATGTTGGGACCCGTCAGCTTGAAGTGAATCGAGACGTGGCCGGAGATCATGTTGATGATGCTGCCCGGCACGAAGAACGGCGAAATCTTCTTCGGACTGCGCGTCTCGATGTACTTCTGGTAGTTCTCTTCGATCGTGTCGAGCCCGCCGATGCCCGCGCCCATCGCAACGCCGATGCGCGAGCGGTTCTCGTCGGTGATCTCGAGGCCCGAATCCTTGAGCGCATCGGCAGCGGCCGCGAACCCGTAGTGCATGAACGGGTCCATCTTCCGCAGCTCCTTGGCGGACAGGTACTTCTCGGGATCGAATCCTTGCACCGCCCCGCCGAAGCGCACCGGGAAGGCGCTCACGTCGAACCGGGTGATCGGTCCGATGCCGCTCTTGCCGGCCAGGATATTTTCCCAAGCCGACTCGATCGTGCTGCCGACGGGAGAGACGATGCCCAGACCTGTGACGACTACGCGTCGCTTAGACAAACGAGAACCTCATTCGTAGGGAGTGCTGAAACGGGAATCGCGCGGACTGTCGACCTGCCCTCCGTGGCCGGTAGACGAGCTCGAACCGCCTTGAGCTCAAGCCTGGTTGCGGCGCTCGGTGATGTAATCGATGGCCTGCTGGACGGTCGTGATCTTCTCGGCGTCTTCGTCCGGGATCTCCGTCTCGAACTCCTCTTCCAGCGCCATCACCAGCTCGACGGTGTCGAGCGAGTCCGCGCCAAGGTCGTCGACGAAAGAGGCGTCATTGGTGACTTCCTCCTCCTTCACCCCCAGTTGTTCGGCGACGATGGCTTTAACCTGCTGTTCGATACTGCTCATTGGTGTACGAGTCCTCTGTGAGGCTGCTGAACCCTTCGCGAAGACCGACCCTTATGTCTTGTGGGGCGGGTCGCACGGGGGGCGTATTCTAAGTTAAGCGCCTGAACCGTCAAAGCCGATTACATCGGGGGGTGGGACGGGCCGGTTGGCGGCCCGCAACACCGGATGGGCGGCAGGATGACGGTTGACGCAATGCTGCATGCTCCGGAGCGCCGCTCAGATCATGTACATGCCGCCGTTTACGTGCAGCGTCTCGCCGGTGATATAGCTGGCAAACGGCGAGGCCAAGAACGCAACAGCGTGTGCGATGTCCTCCGGCGTGCCGAGGCGGCCGAGCGCCACCTGCTGGGCGAGCTGCTGCTGTTGCTCGGCCGGCAGCTGGGCGGTCATGTCCGTGGCGATGAACCCGGGCGCGACGACGTTGACGGTGATGTTGCGCGAACCGACCTCGCGCGCCAGCGACTTGGTGAAGCCGATGATGCCCGCCTTGGCCGCGGCATAATTGGTCTGACCGGCATTTCCCATCACGCCGACCACCGAAGCGATGTTGATGATGCGGCCGCGCCGCGCCTTCATCATCCCGCGCAATACTCCCTTGGACAGCCGGAACACCGAGCTCAAGTTGGTGTTGAGGATCTCGTCCCACTCCTCCGGCTTCATGCGCAGCAGCAGGTTGTCGCGTGTAATTCCTGCGTTGTTCACGAGGATGGTCGCCGCCCCCTCCTTCTCTTCCACATCCTTGAGGAAGGCTTCCACGGACGCGGGATCCGCCACGTTCAACACGGCGCCGCGGCCCTTCAATCCAGCGCTTTGCAGCGCTTCGGTGATGGCCTGCGCACCTGCCTCGCTCGTTGCCGTGCCGACGACGGTCGCACCTTGCCGCGCCAGCTCGAACGCCACGGCCTTGCCGATGCCGCGCGAGGCGCCCGTTACGATCGCGATCTCTTGCGCCAGCACGGCGCCGTTGTTCGCGGTGCTCATGCGGCGCTCCGGCATGCCTCGAGGGCACGCTGCAACGAATCCGCATCTTCGATTGCGATCATCTCGATCTCCTTGTTCTTCTCGATCCTGCGGTTCAAACCGGTGAGCACTCGGCCCGGACCGCATTCGACGATCACGCGCGCGCCGCTCGCGACGATCGCTTGGATCGTCTGCGTCCAGCGCACGGGTTTGACGAGTTGCTCGACCAACGCGCGGCGAATGCCGTCGGCATCGCTGTGCTTGCGCACATCGACGGTGTAGATGTCCAACCCTTCCGCAGGCTTGACCTCGACGGAACGCAGCCGTTCTTCGAGACGCTCCGCCGCAGGCTGCATGAGCGCACTATGCGAGGGAACGCTGACCGGCAGCTTGATGGCGCGCTTGGCACCCTTGGCCTTCAACAGCTCGATGGCGCGATCGACGGCCGCGCTCGCACCGGCGATCACGACCTGGCCCGGCGAGTTGTAATTCGCGGCCTGCACCACTTCGCCCTGCGCAGCTTCCGCGCAAGCGGCTTCGACATCCGCATCCTCGAGCCCCAGAATCGCCGCCATCGCACCCTGTCCGAGCGGCACCGCCGCCTGCATCGCCTCGCCGCGGAAGCGCACGAGCGACACGGCCGTGCGGAAGTCGAGAACACCCGCCGCTACGAGCGCGGAATACTCGCCCAAGCTGTGGCCCGCCATCGCAGCGGGCAAGCCGCCGCCGTGCTTGCGCCACACGCGCCACGTCGCCACGCCCGCGGTCAGCATCGCGGGCTGCGTCCGCTCGGTGGCGCCGAGCTGATCTTCCGGTCCTTCCTGGCACAGCGTCCAGAGATCGTAGCCCAGCACGTCCGACGCGTCGGCGAAGGTTTCCCCGACGAGCGGATCGAACTCGGCGAGCGCACGCATCATGCCGACGGATTGCGAACCTTGACCGGGAAATACAAAAGCAAACATCGGGGAAATGTCAGGCAGTGAATGGCGAACGAAAATTCAAGCTGTCAGTGCCCATGGCCAATTCGGTCGACGGCATAGGGCGACGAGACGCTCGCTCACTGCCCACCGGGCCAGAGGGGCCGGGATTATAGCGGGCGACGTCGGGAGAGCCAGTCTTGGCGCCGGAGCCACAGGAGGCCGGCCGCCGCCGCGCCGCCGATGGCGCCATACAGATGCGCATCTACAACGACCGGGAGATCGCCCGACAGCGGCAACGCACCGCGCCATTGCTCCCAGGCGAGTTTGCCGATGAGCACCAGGCTCAACGCCAGCGCTGGCGCGGTTCCGCCCTGTCTCCACCACCCGACGGCGCCGGCTGCGAACATGCCGTGCAGCACCCCGGAAAAGCCGACGTACCAGGCCAATTGTGGCTCGCAAAAGACAAAACCGAGGTCGATCGCAGCGATGCTGAGCGCGATGATCGCGAGCCATTCGTGCACCCGATACTCGCGTGCGAACAGCACCGCCCCGAGGGCCAAGCCCGCCACGTTCACGATCAGATGCTGGAGCGAGCCGTGCACGAAATGGCCTGAGACGAGCCGCCAGAGCTCGCCCGCAAACACCTGCGCGCGCTCGTAGCGGAACGATTCGAACGCGGTCTTGCCGAATAAACCGAACAGGACGAGCGCCGCCGCCAGCCAGGCGTACAGCCGCAGGGACTGTCCGTTGATTCGGGCACGGGCGGTCTCGTCACTCAAGGCGCAAGTCCACTTTGTTATTATCCGGCGCGCTGTCGATCAAGCGCATTCTCGCTCAAGTGAGTAAGGATTGACGAACATGTCACGCATACTTGCGATGGTTCGCCCCTCGACGAAGCGTTCGTTCCGGACCGCGACGCGCTTCCTGCCCGCTGCGCTCGCCGGACGCGGCAGCCGCGGCTTTACGTTGATCGAAATCATGGTCGTGGTGGTGATCCTCGGCCTGTTGGCCGCGATCGTGGCCCCGAACGTCATTCGCCGTATCGACGATGCGCAGATCGCCAAGGCGCGTCAGGACATCCGCGCGTACGAGACGGCGCTCAATCTCTTCCGCATGGACAACTTCAAGTATCCGACGACCGAGCAAGGCCTGCGCGCGCTCGTCGAGCAGCCCAACGATCCCACCATTCGTAACTGGAAGCCGGGCGGCTACCTGAGCGGCGGCCTGCGCAAGGATCCGTGGGGCAACGATTACATTTACGTCTACCCGGGCCAGCGCGGCCTCGAATACGACCTCTATTCGCTCGGCGCCGACGGTCAGGAGGGCGGCGAAGGCGTGAACGCCGACATCGGCAACTGGAATCTCACCGACTGATGAGCGGAGGCGTCAGCCCCCAACGGCTCTAACCCATCGCACTCCCCGCTCCTCCCATGCGTGTCCGTCGCTGCGCGTCCGGCTTCACGCTCATGGAGGTGCTGGTGGTGATCGTCATCATCGGCATCATGGTGGCGGTCGCGACGTTGTCATTCGGCATTCTCGGCGCCGACCGCGAAGCCGAGAACGAAGCGAAGCGCTTGTGGGCCCTCCTGCAACAAGCCCGCGAAGAAGCCGAGCTGCAAGGCATCGACATCGGCATCTACGTTGCCGCTTCCTCGTACGAGTTCCTGCGCTACGAGCCGCGCCTCAATACATGGTTGCCGATCGACGGCGACAAGCTGTACGCGACGCGCGAGCTGCCCGACGGTCTGCGCTTTCGCGTCTGGCTGGAATCGCGCGAAATCGTCCTCAAGCCGCAGCTGCCGCAGCGCACGCTCGGCGCGCGCGAGGACGATGACGAAGACGTAGACGAGTCCGTCCACCCCGCCCTGCGTCCGCCGCCGAAACGCAGCGTCGACGAGCCGCCGCCGCAGATCGTGGTGATGTCGAGCGGCGAGATCATGCCCTTCGAGCTACAGATCGAACGCGACAGCGAGGAGGCGCTATGGCGCGTCGTCGCGCAACCCGACGACGATCTGCGCGTCGAGCGGCGCACGCAAGATCGCACTTGGGTTCCGGTCGCGTCCACCAAGCCGAGCGAGCAAGAGGACGAAGAGGCATGAGCTGGATCGAGCGCATATCTGCGCGATCGCGGCGCGCGCACGCCCGCACGCGCGGCTTCACCCTCATCGAAGTGCTCGCCGCGCTCGTCATCGTCGGGCTCGGCATGCTGGCGGTGATTCAGGCCGTGAGCCAGACAGCCAGCAACAGTACATATCTGCGCGAGAAGACGATCGCGCACTGGGTCGCGCTCAACAAGCTCACCGAGACGCGCTTGCAGCGCACGCCGCCGCCGATCGACGAAACCTCCGATGAAGTCGAGATGGCCGGGCGCACGTGGCGCTGGACGATGACGGTGACGCAGACGCCGATCGAGTCGATACGTCGCATCGACATCTCGGTGCGTCCCGCAGAGGCCGCCGCCGGCTCCTCGCTCGCATCCATCACCGGCTTTTACGGCACGGCGATCGCACCGGCGGGCAGCGCGCTCATCGATTGGGATGGCGTGTTGAACAGGCAGCGGCCGCGCGGCCGCAGATCCGACGACGATCGTGCACCGCCGACCGACGAGCAGCCGAATGAACCGAACGGCGAGCCTGTCGAAGAGCCGCCTTCGGATGAGCAACCTTCGGACCAATAGCGCGCACGACCCGGAGGCACCGATGCAGGAGCACGCAAGGGAATCGAGACGACGCGACAGCGAACAGCGCGCGCGCAGCGGCGGCTTCACGCTCATCGAAGTCTTGGTCGCCATCGCGATCTTCGTCATCGTGGGCGCCCTCGCCATGGGCGGCTACAACCAGCTCGTCAGGCACAGCGAGATCGTCGAACGCGCCAATGCGCGCACTCGCGCCGTACAGAACGCCGTGCAACGCTTGGCGACGGACTTCGCCACGCTCGAGCCGCGCCCCGTGCGCGATCCGCTCGGCGACTCGTACCAGCCCGCGCTGCGCGCCGATGCGCGCTCGAACATTCTGGTCGAGCTCACGCACGCCGGCTGGGCCAATCCCGCCGGCGTATCGCGCTCCACGCTGCAGCGAGTCGCCTACCGCATCGACGAAGAAGGTCGCCTGCGCCGCGAATACTGGTATGTGCTCGACCGCACACTGACCGCGGAGCCGCAAAGCACGATCCTGATCGACCAGGTCGAACGCGCGCAGCTGCGCTTCATGGATGCGAACGGTCGCTGGCACGAGCAATGGCCGCCGCTCGGCTACTCCGGTCCCGACATGCGCCGGCTGCGACCGATTGCGGTCGAGATCACGCTCGAGCTCGAAGACTGGGGCGAGATCAAGCGCCTCGTGGAGGTACCGGGATGAAGACCTCCAAGCTACCGGCGACGAGTCACGGGCTACGGCCTGAGAGCGCAGGTCGCTTGCGCACCGCGAGAAAGCAACGCGGGGTTGCACTAATCACCGCCGTGTTGATCGTTGCGCTCGCAACCATTTTGGCCGTGAACGTCGGCTTCAACGGCTTTCTCGATCAACGACGCTCGGCGACTCGCTACGCGCTCGATCAAGCGTTTCAAGTCGCGATCGGCGCCGAAGCCTGGGCTGCCGACACACTCCGCAAAGATGCGGCCAACAACAACAAGCAGGACCATCTCGCCGAGGAATGGGCCACGCCGATTCCGCCGATCCCGATCGAGGGCGGCGAGGTCGCGGGCTTCCTCGAGGACATGCAAGGACGTTTCAATCTCAACAACCTCGTCATGCGCGACGGCGCACTGCTCGTGCCCGATCCGCGAGCGGTCCGGCGGCTCGAACGTCTGCTCGAAATCCTCGAGCTCGAGCCCAAGTGGGCGGGCATCATCGCCGACTGGATCGATTCGGATGCGCAGGCTGGTTTCCCGGACGGCGCCGAAGATTCGATCTACACGAGCCGAACGCCGCCGTATCGCACCGCAGACATGCCGATCACGCGCACGAGCGAATTGCTCGCCCTCGTCGACTTCGGTCTCGAGCGTTATCGCCGTCTCGAACCTTTCGTAACCGCGCTGCCCATCGGCACGCCGCTCAACGTCTGCACCGCCGCTCCCGAAGTGCTCGACGCCTACACCGAAGGGCAGCGCCAGTTCACGCTCGGCCGCGACAACGTTCGCGAATTACGCAAGGAACGTTGTCATCCGACGCTGCAGGAATTCGAAAGCTCGCTCACGCCGGATGAGAGACAAGAGCTCATTCAAGGCGGGCTCGTCGGCGAACGCAGCGATTACTTCCGTTCGACGGTGTGGGTCACTATTGGCACTACTCATTTCACCCTGTACAGTTTGTTGTATCGCACCGACCGGACGAATCTCGTTCGTCCCATTTTGCGAAGCTTCGGGACGACCTAATGGCGGAATTCCTCGTGATCCGTTTGAACCCGCCGACGACGGGTTCAGAAGCCGCAGCGCACAGCCAATGGATTTTCGTCGACAGCGCAGGTGCGCGCCTCGGCTCCGTGCACGCAGGTCCGCTCGCCGACGCAGCAGCGTTCGCCGCCGGACGACGCGTCATCGTTCTCGCGCCGGGCACCGATGTGCTGCTCGCCGAACCGGTGCTTCCCCTCAAGAGCAGCGCGAAGCTCGCGCAGATCGTTCCCTTCGCGCTCGAAGAGCAGCTTGCCGACGACATCGAGAGCTTGCATTTCGCGGTCGGTCGGCGTGAGGAGCGGCCCGGCACGCCCGTGGCCGTCGTAGCACGCGCGCGCATGCAAGAGTGGCTGGATCGCCTGCAGGCAAGCGGCATTCATCCCGATGCGGTGTATGCGGAAACTTCCGCGCTCCCGACGACGCCCAACAACGTCACGCTGGTCATCGACAACGGCCGCGTGTACGTGCAGCGCGAGAACGTGCCGGGCGCCGTGCTCGAAGTCGAACCGCTGATCGAAGCATTGCAGCTTGCGCTTGCCTCCGGCGAAGAAGCGCGCGAGCACGTCACCATCTACGTTTCCGAAGCCGATTACGAACGCGAGCGCGATCTGCTCGAAGGGTTGCGCGAGTTCACGGCGAGCTTGCAGATCAAGCTCCTGCCGGACGGCCCGCTGCCGCTCATGGCGACGAAGGTCGTGACGGCGGCGCCCGTCAACCTCTTGCAAGGCCCCTACACGGTCAAGCGCAAGCTCGGCATTTCCTTTGCGCCTTGGCGTTACGCCGCCATGCTGGCGGCGGTGTTCGTCGCCGTGCACTTCGGCGTCAAAGGCTGGCAATACTGGCACTACAAGCAAGTCGAAGCAGCGCTTGATCGCAAGATCGTCGCCGTCTTCCAGCAAGCGATTCCGGGCGCGCCGGTGCCCGACCCGTTGCAGGCACGCCGACAAGTCGAGCTGCGGCTCAGTCAATTGCGCGGCACCGCACCCGAGAGCGCCATGATGGCGACGCTGGCCGCGCTGAGCGACGCATTGGCGCAGGCACCGAACACCACCGTCGAAGCGATTGCCTACCGCAATAACACCACCGACGTGCGCGTGCTCGCTCCGTCGGTCGATGCGCTCGATCGCATTCGCCAAGTGGCGACCGAAAAGGGGCTGGGCGCGGAGATTCAATCGGCCAACCCGCGCGAATCGAAGTTCGAAGGCCGACTGCAGTTCAAGTCCTCGGGCGTTTAGACGATGCAAGCCGTCAGGGATTGGTTCTTCCGTTTGCAGCCTCGCGAGCGCTGGCTCGTTGCCGGCACGGCGGTTCTCGTCGTCGCGACGCTCCTTTATCTGTTCGTACTCGCGCCGTTCTATGCCGCAACGGCTGCGCAAGCCGAGCGCGTCGCCAAGAAGCAAGGCGATCTCGCGTGGATGCGCAGCGTCGCCGGCGAAATCATCGCGCTCTCCCAGAACGCGCCTGCCGTCTCCTTGCCGACCGGCGAGTCGTTGGTGGTGATCGTCGACCGCGCGGCGCGCGAATGCGGTCTCGGCAGCTCCCTCACCGGCCAGACGCCGAACGGCACGACGGGCATCCGTGTGCGGCTCGAGCGTGCCGAGTTCGACAAGCTCGTCACCTGCCTCGCGAGCCTGCAGCAAAGCCACGCCATCACCATCGAATCGGCGACGATCGACAAGACGAACGACCCAGGCTTGGTAAACGCCAGCCTCGTGCTGCAACGCGCGCCGGGATGACACGAGGCACGCGATGAAGCTGCGCTGGTTGATCGCCCTCGGCCTGATCGCCTATGTCGTGTTCGCGGTCGCGACCCTGCCCGCCTCCGTCGTGCTCGGCCGCTTTCGCGATGCCGGTGTAAGTGCGGCCGGCGTCGAAGGCACCGCGTGGCGCGGACGCGCCCAGCTCCTCACCGTCCAGGGCGTCCCCGTCGGACGAGTCGAGTGGAATCTGCACGCTCTTGCGCTGTTTGCGTTGAAGCTGCGCGCCGACGTCAATGTGAGACGTACCGACGGTTTTCTGCAAGCGACGGTCGAAGGCGGCGCGCAGCGCGTTCGCTTCACCGATCTCACCGCATCACTGCCGCTCGCCGCACTCGGCAATGCCGCGCCGCGCGGCTGGAACGGGACGGTGAATCTCAAGCTGCGCGAGCTCGTCCTGGAAAACGGTTGGCCGACGGCGGCGCAAGGCACGGTCGATCTCTTGCAGCTCGTGAATACGACGCAGCGCGGACCGTTCACCGGCAGCTACAAGATCACCTTCCCGGAAGGCGCGGTGGCCGACGGCGCGCTGCGCGGCACCGTCGCCGATATCGACGGGCCGCTACAGGTTGCGGGCACGATCGAGCTCTATCCGAACCGCAGCTATGTCGTGCGCGGGCTGACCGCCCCGAAACCGGATGCGCCCCCAAGCCTCGTGAGCCAATTGCAGATGCTGGGGCCTCCCGACGCGCAGGGCCGGCGCAACTTCAGCTGGGAAGGCGCCTACTAGCGACGCGCGCTCGCCCTTAGACGGCCACCTCGACCCAGCGCTTCATCAGCGGGAAATAGAGCGCCGCTTTGACGGGCTCGGCGGGATTGAGGGCGCGCATCAGCATCGCATACCGTTCGAGCTGCGGCCGATAACGTCGCGCTTCTTCTTCGAGGAAGCGTTCGAGTCCCGCACCTTCGTGCGTGCTCGTCTTGAAGTCAACGATCCAGCGCACGCCATCCGCGGCAACGAACGTGCGATCGATGACGCTTTGGATCACGCGGCCGTTCACCACGCCGCTCAACGCGAGCTCGGAATGCGCGTCGCTGATCCCGCTTTCGAGCCCGAGCAGCCAACGTCCTTTCGGATCGTCGAGCGTCGCGCGAATCGCGGCGAGCACGCGCTCCAGCGCAGCCTCGCAGCGATCGTCCGGCACGCCGAGCTCGGCTAGCTCCGCGCGCATGCGTGCGCGCACGCCAGGCGATGAGTGATGGGCGTCGAGTGCGCCGGTGTCGCGGCTCACCATGCGTTCGAGCTCGCGATGTACGAGCGTACCGATGCGTCGGCTCGTCTCCGTGACCCAGTCGAACTCTGGCCCCGCGGCATCCACGATCTCGACGCGTGCGCTCTCGGGCACACGCACATCGGCATCCGGCTCGGGCGCCTGCCAGGTTAGCGGCAAGCGTTTGAGCAGCACCGAAGGCCGCTCGCTCGTCGTCTGCGCGACCTCCGGCACATAGGCGCCCATCGCCTCTCGATAGCGCGCTTCGACGTGCGGCCAGAGGAGCGCCAGCATCGTGCCCTTGCGCGGCGGACGCAGCTCGAGCCCGTCCTCGCTTTCCTTCAGCTCGACGCTGCCGATGAGGTGCAGCTCGCGCTTGGCGCGCGTTGCTGCCACGTAGAGCAGGCGCGCACGCTCATGCGCCGTACGTTCCCGTTCGAGCAACTCGGCCCAGCGATACACGGGATCGGCTTCCGCGCCGGCTGCAGTCAGCGGCGCAAAGATGAGCCCCTCATCCACGCCGGCGACGCGAGTCCAATGCAAGAGCGGTTGATCGTCGCCCTTCACGACGCGATCGAGCCCAGGAACGATCACCGTGTCGAATTCGAGACCTTTCGCCTTGTGAATGGTCATGATCTCGACTCGCGCACGCGCGTCGGCGCGCGGCCACGCACACAAACCTTCCAGGCGCTCTTCGAGCTGCGTCACGTCGGCAATGTCGCCCGCCTCATCGAGCTCATCGAGCTTTCTGAAATAGGCACGCGCATCGTCGAGATCTTGCGGCTCGCGCAACGTTGCAGGACCGCCCAAGGCGATCCAGGTGCGCTCGACCCAATCGCGCAGCGGCTGACGACCCCGCTCGGCCAGCGCAAGCTCCAGCACCCGATACGCGCGCTCAGCCCGTGCGCGGCCCTCGGACGAGAGATTGTTCGAGGCAAGCGCCCGTTCGAGCAGCTCGCGAATCGTCGCCTGCGGCGCACCTGCCGCGATCGCATGCAGATCGGCAAGCGTGAGCCCGCACCACGGCGCACGCAGCACAGCCAGCCATGCAGTGCGATCCGCCAAATGCGTGAGCGCGCGCGTCAATGCCATGAGATCCTGCACGACCGGACGTTCGCTCAGCATCTCGATCTCGACCGCTTGATGCTCGATGCCGGCAGCGGTCAACGCGGACGCAATCGACCCCAAGTGCTTGCGTCCCGCCACGAGAATCGCCACCGTGCCTTCCTGATCGCGCGCGAGCGCGCGTTGCACGATGTCTACCACAGTGCTCGCCGAATCTGCCTTCGCGCCGAACAGCGGATGCACGTACACGCCGCCGCTCTCGTCGCTCTTCGCGGCGACGCTCGCGCTGTAGCGCACTGCGCCCTGCTCCACGTCATCGTGCGGCGGAAACACCGTGCGGAAGACATCGTTGACCCAGCTGACGACCGGAATCGTCGAACGGAAATTCGACGTCAGCGTGAGCGGCTCGAGCGGCAAGTGCGCAAGACCGTGGCGTTGCAGCTCGATGAACAGACCGACTTCGGCTTGCCGGAAGCGGTAGATCGATTGCATCGGATCGCCCACGCAGAAGAGCGTGCGTCCGTCGCCTGGCGTCCAGCCGGCGGTGAGCCGTTCGAGCAAAGCGATCTGCGTGAACGAGGTGTCCTGGAACTCGTCCACCAGAATGTGACGAATGCGATAATCGAGCGCGAGCGCCAGGTCGGTTGCCTCCTCGCCCGTGCCGAGCGCACGCAGAGCGCGCAGCGCGCTTTCGACATAGTCGCAGCGCTTGTGCTGCTGGAACACGATGTGCAACTCGGCGACCGCCACCGGGAGCACCGTGAACAACGCCTCCAGAATCGTCCACTGCTCGTCGTTGTACGTCAGCGGCGGCAGCGTGCGGACGCTGAGCAGCTGCTCGCAGAATGTTTCGTCTTCAGCGAGCTCCGCGAGCATCGTTTCCATGCGCGTCTTCATCGCACCCTGCGTCGGCGGGAAGCCTTGCCTCACGGTGACGGTGCGATACAGGCCGCCGTCGCGCTTCAAGAAAATGTCGGCCACGATGCGCCATGCCGCGAGGCTGTCCGTATCCGGTCCCGGCGTGCGCGCGATGCGCTCGTAGCCCTCGAGGAGCCTGCGTCGCGCCGCATCGAGATCGGGCCGCGCCAAGAGATTGCCCGCTGCAAAGCACGTCAGCTCCCAAATCTCGCACCGACGCGCCTCGCTCAGCCCGAGGCACATCTGCTCTAGATGACGCTGCACGACGGCCCGCAGCGTGCCCTCGATGATGGCGCGGAAATCGGCGCTCGCACGCGCATGCAGAATCGCAGGCAGCCATTGGTCGCGACGTCCGAGCAAATCGACGAGCAGCTCGACCAAGCGCTCGACTTGATTGCCGAGATGCGCAATCAGCGATGCGAGTGCGCGTCCCGCCGCGTCGTCCTCGCCGAGATGGTCGAGCAAGCGCTCGACCGCTTCGTAGTAAAGCGGCTTGGCATCCTCCGCCGGTTCGAGTGCAGCGCCCATGCCGGACAAGAGCGGCAAGCGCCGCGCCAGCATGCCGGTGAGCGCGTCGATCGTCTGGATGCGCAGGCGTGCGGGATGCTCCTCAAGCCGCCAGCCGCGCTCGGCATCGAGCGCGCGCACGGCTCGCGCCAGCTGCCACGTGACGCGCGCATGGGGACGCTCGGGCTCGACGTCCGAGCTCGCCGTCACGAGCGCCTTCAAGATGCGCGCGCGCATCTCGGCCGCGGCTTTGCGCGTGAACGTGATCGCGAGGATCTGTTCGGGTTCCTCCACCGTGGCGAGCAACCGCAAATGCCGCTGCGTCAAGAGCTCGGTCTTTCCAGAGCCTGCCGGCGCTTGCACAATGAACGAAGTCGCCGGATCGAGCGCGCGTTGGCGTGCTGCGCCGTCGTCGAGCATCGGACGGTGCTCACTCATCCAGCTCGCCCTCGTCGTCATCGAGCGCCTCGCGCTCGTGCACGCGACAGAACGTCGACAGATGACAGTAGGTGCACGCGCTACGCAGCGGATCGACCGCAGCCTCACCCTGCACGTACTGAGTGGCCAGATTCGTCAGCACCTCGCGCCAATGTTCGAACAGCGCCGCCCAGTCGGGCGGCAGCACCGTCGCACGCCGCACCTTGCCGGGAAATTGCAGCACGCCGGGCGCAATCGCAGTGCCGTTGTGCCAGCCGCGATACTCGATGCTTCCCGGTGCGAGCGTGGCGAACGCCAGTCCCACGACTGGCGTATCAAGCGCGAGCGCGTAGAGCGGCAGCTGCGGTTGCTCGGGACGTCCCGGTGCGCTGTCGAGCCATTTGCGCGGCGTGTGTGCATCGCCGAGCTTGTAATCGATGAGAAATACGCCGCCTTCGACCTCGTCGATGCGGTCCGGCTGCAAGCGAATTGTGAGCCCCGCGATCGAGATCGTCTCCTCGCCTTCGGTACGCCGCACGCGGAACGGCGGTCGCTGACGATCGATTTCGAGCAATGCGCACACGCGCTCGACCACGCTTTCCACTTCGAGTCGCATCAGCGGTGCGTGCTGCGGCAGGTCTGCGACGAGCGTCGAGCTCGCCGTCCTTTCGGCAATGCGTTGCACGACTTCGCGCAGCGCCTGGGATGAATGTGCGTGCAGGCCCTCGTGGTCACGCAGCTCGGCCCAGAGCGCTTCGAGCACGCGATGCAGATACGTACCGCGCAGACGCGCATTGAAGCCCGGCCCTAGACGTTCGAGCGGCTCGGCATGGAGTCGCAGCGTGGCTTGCGCGCGGAATGGACACTGCGCCTGCAGCTCGAGAATGCGCGCGCCGCCGCGCGTATGCGCTTCGGCAAGCGTCGGTGCACGATCGTCCCGCAAGACTTCGAGCGCAGGTCGCGCTTCGAACAGACGCGAACGCACATCGCGAGCCGACGGCATCGGCAGCTCGGCGCTCGTCGCGCGCGGCAAGCCGCGCAAGAGCGGGCTCGCCTCGAGCTCGGCATCGCCGTCGCGTTGCGGCCAGCTGAGCACGACGTTACGCGCACTACCCATCAGCCGTTCGAGCTTTTGCTTGCTCAGCTGCAGGCTCGATGCCGCCGTCGCCTCCGCCACGCCGGCGCGCCGCTGCAATGGCAGCGGGATCAGCGGATCAGGATTGGCGGGCGCGGGCCAATGCGTCGCATCGAGACCGGCCACCCACAAACAATCGAACTCCATGCCGGCAACCGTCGTTGCGTCGATGACGGTGACGAACGCAGGCGGCGTTTCGGGCTCGAAAGGCGTTTCCGTCACGAGCCGCGCGAGCTCGCTGCACGCCTGGTCGAAAGTGAGCGGTCCCGCCAATCCGTCGAGGCTGCCGAGCTCGGTGAGCGCCGCTTGAAACTTGACCATCGTCTGCTGCTCGACGCTCGTGCGCGTGCGCTCACCGGGCCAACCGAAAGCCGCGAGCAGCGCGTGGAAACGCTCGGCCCAGACGCTCGGCAGCGCACGGTGCGGCAACGCGCGATGCAGCGTCGCCGCCTCACGTGCCGCGAGCGACAATGCCTTGCAGGCGCAGAGCGCGGCGAAACGCTCAAGCTCGTACGCACTCCAACGGGCGCGTTGCTCGCGCCGCAAACGTGCATCCGCCAGCGCACGCGCATCGCGCTCGCTCTGCGATGCCACCAAGAACGGCGAACGCAACAGACGCCCGACCAGCTCGCTGTCGGCCTCGCCCGAGAGCAGGCGCAGGATCAACAGCGCCGCATCGACCAGCGGATAGCGCGCCAGCGGCTGCGGTGCCGCGACGACGAAAGGCGCATGCATCGGATCCACGCCCGAGGCGAGATCGCGCGCGGCGGGCACCAGAATTTCTTCGAGGCTGCGGCGTACTTCTTCGCTGCGCGTCTGCAACGAATCGACGACGATCGCGACCTTGCGAGCGCCCGCTTCGATCTGGGCGCGCGCCCAGCGCGCCGCCGTCTCGATCTCCGCGTCGCGATCGAGCAGGCCGACGACGCGAACGTCGCCGCGCGCACTGGTCCTGTCATCGAGCTTGACGCAGCCTTGTTCGCGCCAACGCTCGATGAGTCGCGCGACGCTCGGCGTGAAAACGTCGAACCCGGCGAACACGAGCGGCTGCGTGGGCGTCAGGTGCGTGTTCCAGGCCCATGCCGCAAGCTGCGACTCTTCGATCGCGCCGAGCGTATCGAGCCGCCGCTCGAAGGCGCGCGACCATTCGTAGAGCGCCCGCGCTTCGAGCGAATCGAAGCTGCGCAAGGCCTCGCGGTCGATCAGATACTCGTTGAGCCGTTGCCAGCTGCGTGCCGCGACGCGCGCCGCGTCCGAGGCGTTGAGGAGCTCTTCGGTGAGCCGGCTTTCGCTCAAGACTCGTTCCCAGAGCACGCGCGCTTGCGCACTCGTCAACAGGCGGCGCGCATCTGGCGGGTTCTCTCTCGCGCGCGCTTCGACCCATTGAGCGCGCAACCACGTCGTCCAAGGCAGGATCTGCGGCGTGCGCCAGACCGTGAGCCCCCGCGCTTGCGCCTGCGCGGCGTAACTCAGCCGCAGCGCATGCGCGAGCCGACGGCTCGCCGTCAGCACGATCGGCTCAGCGGATCCTTCGGAGAGCGGCAGAGAAAGCTGCAAGGAACGTGACGAATGAATATGGGCGATGCGCGTGATGTAGGCGATCGGCGCGCGGAACGCAAGCCCCGCGCCGACCTTGCCATTTCGTCGCTTTCGTCCCGCGCAGCGCCGCGATCAGGCGCCCGACGTCTTGCCCTTCACCACCTTGAGCGCCGGCGCGGTGCGCGACACGGGCGTGCTGCCCGAGGCATACGTGTCGAGCAGGTCTTCCATGCGCTGGAAGACATCCTCGAGCACCTCGGCGGTGGGCAAGTTCGTGATGCGGAAGTGCGTCTTGTAGGGTGCGTTGAAGCTCGTGCCCGGCGCGACCAGGACATGCTTGTGCTCGAGCAGATCCATCGCGAACTGCTGATCGTCGAAGCTCGGCAGGACACCGGGCTTGACGCCGACGAACGCATAGATCGCGCCGCGCGGCGCGCAGAGCTCGAGATACTTGCTGCGCGCGACGCCGTCGATGATCGCCTGGCGCGACTGATAGAGCCGTCCGCCCGGCCGCGTCAGCTCGACGATGCTCTGGTAGCCGCCGAGCGCCGTCTGCACGGCCCATTGACCCGGCACATTGCTGCACAGGCGCAGCGAGGAAAGCTTGTCGACCGCGTTCAAGTACTCGCGCGCCGGCTCGATCTCGCCCGAGAAGACGACCCAGCCGACGCGATAGCCACAGGCGCGATAGACCTTGGAGAGGCCCGACAACGTCGCGCACAGGGTGCCGTGCACGAGCGTCGCCATCGGCACGAACTCGGCGCCGTCGTAGAGGATCTGATCGTAGATCTCGTCGCTGAAGACGACGAGATGATGCTTCTCGGCGATGCGCGCGATCGCTTCCAGTGTCTCGCGCGAATACACCGCGCCCGTCGGGTTGTTCGGATTGATGACGACGATCGCGCGCGTGCGCGAAGTGATGAGCGCTTCGATCTCGTCCGGGTCCGGCTCGAAGTTGTTCTCCCGCCGGCACGGGTAGTGAACGGCGCGTCCGCGATTCAGGTTCACGGCCGCGGTCCAGAGCGGGTAATCCGGGCTCGGCACCAACACTTCGTCGTCGGTGGACAAGAGCGCGCGCAAGACGAGGTCGATGAGCTCGCTCACGCCGTTGCCCATGAAGACTTCCTCGGCGGTCACGCCGCGCACGCCGCGGCTTTGCTGCTGCATGACGACCGCCTCGCGCGCCGGGAAGATGCCCTTCTGGTGGCAGTAGGCCTCGCTCGAGCGCAGGTTCTCGATCATCGCCAGCCGCATGGTCTCCGGCGTACGGAAGCCGAATAGCCCCGGGTTGCCGATGTTGAGCGCCACGATGTCGTAACCCATGCGCTCCATCTCGTGGGCGCGCCGGGCCAGCTCGCCGCGAATCTCATATCGGACGTTGGCAAGACCGGCACTGGGACGAATCGGACGCATGGTAGGGGCTACTGGTTAAGGGCCAATGTTCGGAAAGATAACAGAATGCCGGACCGGGAAAACGATACAGACATCACGCGAAGCCATCGTTACACGGGCTGCCGCGCCGTACTCAATGCTCCAGCAACAACGACCCGAACCCGTCGATCTTGTCGTCGATGCCGCTGCTGCGCAGCGCATGCCAGTACGTGCACGTGTTGACCGCGAGGACCGGCTTGCCGAGCCATTGCTCCGCCTCCCCGGCGATGCGGGCAAAAGCGAGGTTCGTTCCCACCTGCAGGATGAGCTCGACGCTCGGGTCGTCGACTTCGCGCACCGCCCGGCGCAGGCGCTCGGGCGACTCGTGCGCCATGAGCAGCGGACTGTTCGACTTCAGGCCAAGGAGGTTCACGACCTCATAGCCCATGTCCGTAAAGGCCCGGCGCACCTGCGCATCGCCCGAGGGCATGTACGGCGTGATGAGCGCGATGCGCCGCACGCCGCCATAGCGCTCGATCGCCGCCCGGCAGGCGTGAATGCCGAGAATGACCCGTGTCCCGGCGCGCGCTTCGAGATGGCTCTGCACGCCGGCCGGATCGAGCGAGCCTTCCCAGAACGTCTCCGCGGACATCGCCATGATGACGGCCGACGGGGCGCACGCCACGGCCGAATCGACGGCCGTCTCGATCGAAGTGCGCACCGCCGCCATCATCGCCGCGAATTCCTGCTCCGTGTCGACCGGCGTGTCCGGAATCACGACGCGGAAGACCTGGTTGGTGATGCCGCGCGGACGCATCGCGTCGAGCTCCGGCTGCACGATCGTATTCGTCGCTGGCGTCACGACGCCGAGCTTGAGGCGAAATCCAAGCGCGTCGGGCATTTTTCCAAGCGGTCACGTGAACAAGAGGCCGCCTAGTCTAGCAGGCCGTCGCCCCCGCCCCCGCGGTCAGCCCTAATCCGCCATCGTCCGGCCGCTTCCCGTACAATGTGCGCCCTTTGCAGGACGAGCCCCATCGGAGTCTTTCGTGAGCAAGATCCTCGTAGGTCTCAAAAGGGTCATCGACTACAACGTGCGCGTGCGCGTCAAACCGGACGGCAGCGGCGTCGTGACCGATGGCGTCAAGATGAGCATCAACCCCTTCGACGAGATCGCCCTCGAGGAGGCGTTGCGCATCAAAGAGAAAGGCGGCGCCACGGAAGTGGTCGTTGCGAGCATCGGTCCCGCCGACGCCCAGCAGCAGCTGCGCACCGGCCTTGCGATGGGCGCCGATCGGGCGATCCTCGTGCAAGCGGACGCGCCGCTCGAGCCGCTCGCCGCTGCGCGCGTGTTCCTGAAGCTCATCGAGCGCGAGCAGCCGCAGATCGTGCTGCTCGGCAAGCAAGGCATCGACGACGACAACAACCAGACCGGTCAGATGCTGGCTGCGTTGTGGAACCGTCCGCAGGCGACGTTCGCCTCGAAGGTCGAGCTCGCGGGCGCCACCGCGCGCGTCACGCGTGAAGTCGACGCAGGTCTCGAGACCATCGAGATCGACCTGCCCGCCGTGATCACGACGGATCTGCGCTTGAACGAGCCGCGCTACGTCAAGCTGCCCGAGATCATGAAGGCGAAGAAGAAGCCGCTCGATACGCTGACGCTCGGCGACCTCGGCGTCGATGCCACGCCGCAGTTCAAGGTCACCCACTACGCCCCGCCGCCGCCGCGTCAGAAAGGCATCATGGTCAAGGATGTCGGCGAGCTCGTGGCAACGCTCAAGCAGAAGGGTTTGATTCAATGACGAAGGTACTCGTGATCGCCGAGCATGCCGGCGGCAAGCTCAATCCGGCCACCGCGAAGTGCGTGAGCTGCGCGCGCGCCATCGAAGGCGCTGAAATCCACGTCGCCGTCTTGGCGGCGGACGCGAGCGAAGTCGCCTCTCAGGCTGCGCAGCTCGAAGGCGTCGCCCGTGTTCTGAAGGTCGAGCATGCGGCGAACGCCGAGCCGCTCGCTGCGGTGCTTGCGCCGCAGATCGTCGCGCTCGCGGGCGACTACACGCACCTGCTCGCGCCCTCGACGACGTTCGGCAAGGACTTGATGCCGCGCGTCGCGGCGCTGCTCGGCGTCGGACAGCTGAGCGACATCATGACCGTCGAGAGACCGTATCGTTTCCGCCGCCCGATCTATGCGGGCAACGCGATCATCACGGTCGAAGCACCGAGCGACCGCAAGCTCGTGGCAACGGTGCGCACGGCGTCGTTCCAGGCGGCGCCGAACGGCGGCAACGCCGAGATCCAAGCCGTGCAGCTCAACGTGGAGCTGCCGACTCACACGCGCTTCGTCGAGCGCTCGGCTGCAGCGACGGGCCGTCCCGATCTGCAGACCGCCGCACGCGTCGTCTCGGGCGGACGTGCGCTCGGCAGCGAAGAAGGCTTCAAGCTCATCTACAGTCTGGCCGACAAGCTCGGTGCCGCGGTCGGCGCATCGCGCGCGGCCGTCGATGCGGGCTATGCGCCGAACGATCTGCAGGTCGGTCAGACCGGCAAGATCATCGCGCCCGAGCTCTACATTGCCGTCGGCATTTCCGGCGCGATCCAGCACCTGACGGGCATCAAGGACGCGCGCACGATCGTTGCGATCAACAAGGATCCTGAAGCGCCGATCTTCGAGGTTGCGGATATCGGGCTCGTCGGCGATCTGTTCGAGGTGCTGCCGGAGCTCGAACGGCAGCTGGGATAGACGTTCGAACGTTTTCCCGATCGATTCGACGACGAGGCGGGCAAGTAAGCATTGCTTTGCTCGCCTCGTCTCTTCTGCGCACGCCTGCGCGGCGTTAAAGCTGCTCGAGCACGCTCTCTGCGCTCGACACTTTGAATTCGCCGTTCTGCTCCACGTTGACGCTCTTGACGACGCCGTCCTCGACGATGAGCGCGAAGCGTTGACCGCGAATGCCCATCCCGAACGCGGTGGCGTCCATCTCGAGCCCGAGCGCTTTCGTGTACTCGGCGTTGCCGTCCGCCAGCATCTGAACCTTGCCCTCGCAACCGTGCGCCTGACCCCACGCCTGCATCACGAAGGCATCGTTGACCGCCAGACACGCGATCGTATCGACACCCTTGCTGCGGATCTCATCGGCACGCTCGACGAACCCGGGCAAGTGCCGTGCGTCGCACGTCGGCGTAAACGCACCGGGCACCGAGAACAGCACGACTTTCTTGCCTCGGAAGAATTCGTCGGCGCTCACCTTACGAGGGCCGTCTTTGGTGGCGAGCGTGAGCGTCCCGTTGGGCATTCTGTCCCCGACTTTGATCGACATGGCTTAAACTCCGCGAAGTTGACTCGAGGCGAGTTGCGCCGGAAGCGTCCTGCCGTCGGGGGTGAGCTGTCAACCGTGGAACGCAGCGGGCGAGACGTTGCGCCTCGCCCGCCGAATCGTCAGAGCTGGCGCATCGCGCCGCGTGCTCCCAGGATGTGAGAGCGCATAAGTGCGGCGCTCCAATCGCCGTCGCGCGCTTCGAGCGCCCGCACGATCTCGAGATGATGCGACGCGCTGCGAATCAGATCCTCGTCCTGATAGGTCAGGAATGTCTTCATCATGAGCGGCGCTTCGATGAGCGAGGCCAGCGCCGTCACCAGGCGAGCGCTGCCCGCGAACTCGTGAATGCGGCGATGAAAGCGGCTGTTCAGATCGCCGATGCGCTCGAGATAGCCTTCACGCTTGCTCAACGTCTCGTGATACTGCTCCTCCGCGAGCTGGCGCAGCTCCGCGATGCCTTCCGGCGTCATGCGCCTTGCGGCGCGGGCTGCGCCGTAAGATTCGAGCAGCGCACGCAGCTCGAACACGTCCTCGCGATCCGCGCTGGTCCACTCCGCCACGATTGCGCCTTGATGAGGAATGAACTCGAGCAGCCCTTCGGCATGCAATCTGCGCAAGGCCTCGCGTACCGGCGTACGGCTCACGCCCGCGGCAGCCGCGACTTCTTGCTCGGTGATGCGCGACGCCGCCGGATAAATACCGCGGACGATGCGGTCACGCACGGTCTGGTATGCCTTATCCACTGCTTTGGCCATGATTGCCCTTTCGAATCTGTGAGAGCCCGCAGGCCCGATGGTATGCAGTGTATACGCGGCGGCCCTGACGATCAGGTAGGTATTCCTCGTAATTTTCTCGTACGACGCACACCGAATCGCTGGGCGGTGCGCCAAAGGAAATTGTCGGACGGACCTACGTTCCGACAGTACGCCGCGGAAAGCCGCCCGCCCTCGACACCATGCTCGGCACGGGCTTGCCGCGCTGTTGCCCAAGCCACAGCGCAGTGGCAATCAGGCGTTCGAGATCGATGCCCGTCGCAAAGCCGGATCGCTCCAGCATATACGCGAGATCTTCCGTCGCGACGTTACCGGTAGCATTCGGTGCAAACGGACAACCGCCGACGCCGCCGACGCTGGCATCGAGCGTCGTGACGCCCGCCATGACGGCGGCGTAGGCATTCGCGACAGCGGTATTCCGCGTGTTGTGGAAATGACAACGCAGCGGCACGTTCGGCACGGCCGCGCGCACGGCTTCGATCAACGCGGTGACCTGCGCGGGAACGGCGACGCCGATCGTGTCGGCGAGCGCGATTTCGATGGGCTCGCTTCGTGCGAGACGACGCACGATCTCGACGACGCGCTCGGGTGCGACCTCGCCTTCGAACGGACAACCGAAGGCGACCGACACCGTAACTTGAGCGCGTACCGAAGCTGCGCGCGCAAGCCGCGCGATTTCTTCCCAGGCCGCCAGCGTGCCTTCGATCGTGGAGCCTTGATTGCGCTCCGCGAAGCTGTCGGTGGCGGCGGTCACCATGCCGATCTCGGTGCAGCCTGCCGCCAGCGCGCGCTCGAACCCTTTGCGGTTCAACACCAGCCCGACGTACTGCACGTCGGGATACTGCGGCAGCGCCGCCATCACCGCCTCGGCATCGGCCATCTGCGGGACGCGCTTCGGGTTCACGAAGCTCGCCACTTCGATCCGCCGCAACCCCGCTGCGACGAGCCGGCGGATCAGCTCCACCTTCGTCGCGGTCGGCAGGACCTCGGGCTCGCTCTGCAAGCCATCGCGCGGTCCGACCTCGACGAGCTCGATGAAGCGCGACATGGCGAGCGGCTTGTTGTCCTTTAGCGCCCTCGCCGCGCCGTTGCGTGCAGATCGGCGATGCGCATCGCGAGCTCGAGCGCCTGCTCGTAATTGAGTCGCGGATCGACCTGCGAACGATACGCGCGCGCCAGATCCGCATCGGTCAGCCCGCGCGCGCCGCCCGTGCATTCGGTCACGTCATCGCCCGTGAGCTCGAAATGCACGCCGCCGAGCCACGAGCCCAGCTCGCGATGAATGCGGAACGCGGACTCGACCTCGGCCACGATGTTCTCGAAGCGGCGCGTCTTGAGCCCCGAGCTCGACGTTTCCGTGTTGCCGTGCATGGGATCGCACACCCACAACACGGGGCTGCCCGTCGCCCGCACCGCTTGAATGAGCCCAGGCAGGCGCTTGTCGACCTCCTTGGCGCCGAGGCGATGGATGAGCACGATCTTGCCCGGCTCGTTGTTCGGATTGAGCACGCTCAACAAGCCCTGCAGCCATTCGGCGCTCATCGCGGGGCCGACCTTGATGCCGATCGGATTGGCGATGCCGCGGAACAGCTCGACATGCGCGCCGTCGAGCGCCGCCGTACGCATGCCGATCCACGGCATGTGCGTCGACAAGTTGTACCAGCGCTTGCGCCGCTCGATGAAGCGCGTTTGCGCCTGCTCATAGAGCAGGTGCAGACCCTCGTGGCTCACGTAGAAATTGACGCGGCCGGCTTCGTGCAGCGGCCGGCGGCTCGCCGCCTCGAAGAACTCGAGCGCATCGGAAATCGAATGCACGATCCGCTCGTACGCGTCCTTCTGCGGCGAATGGCGCACGAAATCGAGATCCCAGTATTCGGGATGGTGCAGATCGGCGAAGCCGCCGTCGATGAGCGCCCGGACGAAATTGAGCGTCAGCGCCGCACGCTCGTAACCGCGCAGGAGCAGCTGCGGATCGGGCGTACGCTCCTCGAGCGTGAAGCCAGGCCGATTGACGTTGTCGCCGCGGTAGCACGGCAGCGTCACGCCATTGCGCGTTTCGGTCTCGGCCGAGCGCGGCTTTGCATACTGCCCGGCCATGCGGCCGATGCGGATGACGGGCTTCTTCAAGCCGTAGACGAGCACGACGCTCATCTGCAGCAGGATCTTGAGCTTCTTGGCGATCTGGTCGGACTCGCAGTCGTTCAGGCTCTCCGCACAATCGCCGCCCTGCAGCACGAAGCGCTCGCCGCGTTGCGCGGCTGCGATCTCTTCCTTGAGCGCTTCGATTTCCCAGGAAACCACGAGCGGCGGCAGGCGGGAGATCTGCGCGATGACTTCATCGAGCGCCTGTTTGTCGGGATATTCCGGCTGCTGCGTGGCCGGTTTGCCCTGCCAGCTGGCCGGGTGCCAGTCGACGAGTTGCGGATTGCGAGTCATACGGATGGTCGTGAGCTAGTGCGCCGGCACGGCGCGTGCCCTCAGACTAGCACTCCTCGTTGCGTCGCAAAAGGAGCAATTGCGGCCATTGCATACACGCGGACGCGGTGATTTACACGGGTGCAGGGCCAGGCCTTTAATGCAGGCGAGAACCCTGCGGAGACAGCACGATGCATCGAGTGTTGGTTCTGGGCGCAGGCAAGATCGGCGCCCTCATCGCGGGACTGCTCGCCCAGTCGGGCTCCTATCGCGTGGACCTGGGCGATGTGAACGGACGCACGGCAGCTGCCGTCGCTGCCGCGCATGGTCTGCCCGGCATCGCCGCCTACGAGCTCGATGCCTCCGATGCCGCGAGTCTCGACCGACATCTGGCCGCCCACCCCGTCGATGCGATCGTCTCGAGCCTACCCTACTACTGCAACGTCGCCGTGGCCGAGGCGGCGCAGCGCGCCGGCGCGCATTACTTCGATCTCACCGAAGATGTGGCCGTCACTCGTGCGGTACGCCGCATCGCGGAAGGCTCCGCACAGGCATTCGTCCCGCAATGCGGTCTTGCGCCCGGCTTCATATCCATCGCCGCCAACGCGCTCATCGGTCATTTCGATGAGGTTCATACGGTCAAGCTGCGGGTCGGCGCCTTGCCGCAGCATCCGAACAACGTCCTCAAGTACTCGCTCACCTGGTCCACCGAAGCGTTGATCAACGAGTACGGCAATCCTTGCGAGGCGATCGTCGACGGTCGGCGCATCGAAGTCGCGCCGCTCGAAGGGCTCGAGGAAATCGAGATCGACGGCACACTCTACGAAGCGTTCAACACCTCGGGCGGTCTCGGCTCGCTCGCCGAAACGTACGGCGCGCGCGTACGTCACATGGATTACAAGACCATGCGCTATCCCGGGCACTGCGCGCAGATGCGGCTGCTCATGAACGACCTCAAGCTCAATCACGATCGCGCCACGCTCAAACGCATTCTCGAGAACGCGGTGCCGCAGACGCTGCAGGACGTCGTCGTCATCTATGTGGCCGTCACGGGCAAGCAGGACGGCGAGTTGCGCGAAGAGAGCTACGTGAACAAGGTGTATCCGCAGCCGATCGCCGGTCGGCTCTGGTCCGCCATTCAAGTGACGACCGCCTCAGGCATCTGCGCCGTCGTGGATCTCGTGCTGAGCCGCCCCGGCCAATATCGCGGCTTCGTGCGGCAAGAGCAGTTCGCCCTCACCGACGTGCTCCAGAATCGCTTCGGCCGCCATTACGAGTCGAGCGGCGGCAAGGAAGTCTCCACCCGCATCATCGTGAGCGGCGAAGTGGGTCACCAACGCATCGCATGAGGAGCGAGTCATGCATGAAGCGCTCGCCAGTCTTGGGCTGCAGCCGATCAACTCCGGCACATGGTGCGCAAGCGGCGGTTGGCTGAGCGATCCTGCCGCGCCGCTCCTCGAGTCGCGCAATCCCGCCACCGGCGAAGTGCTTGCGCGCGTGCGCACGAGCACGGCGCAAGACTACGAGCGCGTGATCGCCTCGGCGCGTCAGACATTCGAATACTGGCGCACCGTGCCGGCCCCGAAGCGAGGCGAAGCCGTGCGCGTCATTGCCAAAGAATTGCGTGCGCACAAGGATGCGCTCGGCACGCTCGTGACGCTCGAGACCGGCAAGATCAAGGCCGAGGGCGACGGCGAAGTGCAGGAAATGATTGACATCGCCGACTTCGCGGTAGGCCAGTCGCGGATGCTGCACGGGGCGACGATGCATTCCGAACGGCCGCACCATCGCATGTACGAGCAATGGCACCCGCTCGGGGTGGTCGGCATCATCAGTGCGTTCAACTTTCCCGTCGCCGTGTGGTCGTGGAATGCGTTTCTCGCAGCGATCTGCGGCGATGTCTGCGTCTGGAAGCCCTCGCCCAAGACGCCTCTTGCAGCGATCGCGGTTCAGCACCTGGTCAACCGCGCGTTGGAACGCCACGGATTTCCGGGGATCTTCCAGCTCTTCATTCCGCACGACACCGCCCTTGCCGAGCGCTTCGTCGACGATCGGCGCGTCGCGCTCGTCTCCTTTACCGGCTCGACGAGCGTCGGCCGTCGCGTCGCGCAGAAAGTCGCCGCGCGTCTCGGCAAGAGCTTGCTCGAGCTCGGCGGCAACAATGCCGTCATCGTCGACGAGTACGCGAATCTGGATCTTGCGGTACCCGCGATCGTCTTCGGTGCGGTCGGCACGGCCGGGCAACGCTGTACGAGCATCCGCCGGCTCTTCGTGCACCGCTCACGGGCGGCCGAGCTCGAGCTCCGCTTGGTCGATGCCTACGCGCAAGTCGTCATCGGCGATCCGCTGGCGCCCACGACGCTCATGGGTCCGCTCATCGATGAGCAGGCGGTGGAGCGCTACCTCGCCGCGATCGAGGCCGCGGAGCAGGCCGGCGGAGAAGTGATTTACGGCGGCAAGCCGCGCCCGCCCGGGCCGTTCGTCGAACCGACGATCATTCGCGCACGCAACGACTGGCCGGTCGTGCAGACGGAGACATTCGCCCCGATTCTCTATTTCATCGAAGTCGATTCGCTCGAGCAGGCGATCGAGCAACAGAACGCCGCCGCGCACGGCCTTTCTTCGGCCATCTTCACCGATCGGCTGCAGCACGCCGAGCTGTTTCTTTCCGCCGTCGGCAGCGACTGCGGCATTGCCAACGTCAACATCGGGACCTCGGGCGCCGAAATCGGCGGTGCGTTCGGCGGCGAAAAGGATACGGGTGGCGGCCGCGAGGCAGGCTCGGATTGCTGGAGGGCCTACATGCGTCGTCAGACCAATACGATCAATTGGGGCAGCACCCTGCCGCTGGCGCAAGGCATCGAGTTCGACATCGGACGCACGCGTCGCTGAGATGCGTGCGCGATACCCGCGCTGCTACAGCCCTGCTTTCGCCTTCTCCACCTGCTCCGCCACCCGCTTCTCGGAAACAGGCAGCGCCGTGCCCAGATCCTGCGCAAAGACGGAGACGCGCAGCTCTTCGATCATCCAACGCAAACGATCGAGCTCGGGATGCGGCACGTTCGGATCCGCCGCTGCAGCCAGCGCTGCATACGCACGCACGCCCGGAGCAACGCGCGCCGCGAGCTCGGCATCGCGCCGCAGATTGCCGGGCACTTTTTCCAGACGCCGCGTCACGGCACGCAGGTAACGGGGCAAGTGCGGCCACAACGCCGACGGCACGCCTGTCGGAAAATCCTCCGGCACGAGGGAGCGCAGATGAGCGCCGACATGCTCGCGCACCGCCTTGAACGCATCCCCATTCAATGCAGCCAGCTTCTGCCGTGCAGTACGCAGCTCGCCCAGCGTCTTGAGCGTATGCGCCAGCACGCGATCGACGACCTCGCCGAAACGACCTCGGTGCGTATCGAGCAGGCGCGCAAACTGCTCCGCATCCCGCGGCAGCATCGCGCCCTCTGCAAGGAAGGTCTCCTCGAAGCACTTGAGCGCAAGCCCATCCGGCAACGGCCGCGCGAGCTCGATGCCACTGCTCAAGAGAATAAGCTCGCGATGATCCGCAAACCGCTTGCGCGCGTACTTGAACTGCTCCGCCAACGCGAGCACCGCCAGCCGCAGCACGCCTGCGCGCAGGAGCGTCTCGGCTTCGACGAGACTGCGTGCTTCGACGATTTCGACGCTGTCGCCGCGATCGCGCAGCGTGGGATAGACGGTGAAGCGTAAGCCGCGCCGTTCGACGGTTCGCTCCACGGGCAGCGCGCCGAAATCCCACGTGCGATGCGCTTGCGCCTTGGCGCGCACGCTCGCGCGCAGCTCGTGCCCGCGCAATGCGCGCTTGAGCGCCTGCAGATCGCGCGCTTGCGCCAGCGTCTTGCCGTTGACGTCGACGACGCGCAGATTGAACCGGAGGTGATCCGGCAGCGCAACGCCAGCAAGCTCTTCCTCGCGCACGACGACACCACTCGTGCGCACGATCCACTCCGCCATCGCGGCATACAGGCTCTTGCTCTCGTCGAGCTCGCGCAACGCGCGTGCCGCATGCTCCGGCACCGGCACGAAGAGCTTGCGGATGTGCTTGGGCAGACCGCGCAGTAGCTCGGTAATGAGCTCGAGCCGCCAGCCAGGTATCAACCAGGACAGTCGTGCAGCGTCCACTTCGTTGAGCAACGGCAGCGGAATCGTCATGGTGATTCCATCCGCTTCCGTGCCCGGCTCGAAGCGATATTCGAGCGGCAACTTGTTGCCCGAGACGACCCACTCGTCTGGATGCGAATCGCTGGTCACCTCCGGCACATCGCGCCGCATCCAATCCTGTAACGATGCGTGCAACGGACGCGCGCCCGGCGCCGCACGCGCGGTGTCTTTGAGCCAGCGCTCGAGCGCCGCGATCGAGTGCACGTGCTCGGGCAAGCGTTCGAGGTAGAAATCCACCATCGCCTGCTCATCGACCAGGATGTCGCGGCGACGGATCTTGGCTTCGAGCTGCTCGATGCTTCGGCGCAGCGCGCGATTGTGTTCGAGGAACTCAGCGCGCAAGCGTGTGCGGCCCATGACGAGCGCCTCGCGCACGAAGATCTCGCGCGCCTCGCCCGGCGCGACGCTGCCATAGTTCACGCGTCGCCGCGACGACAGCGTCAAGCCGTACAACGACGTCGATTCGTACGCAGCCACGAAGCCGCGTTGCTCGACCCAGTGCGGCTCGGCGTACGAGCGCTTGAGCAAGTGGGCGCCCGCCGCCTCGATCCACTGCGGCTCGACCGCCGCCACCATGCGCGCATAGAGCCGCGTGGTTTCCATCAAGCTTGCGGCCACTACCCACTTGGGCGGCTTCGTAGCGAGCGGCGTGCCCGGCGCAATCACGAAACGCATGCCGCGCGCGCCCTCGTACTCGCGGCGCTCGTCGAGCGTGCCGATGTTGCCCAGGAAGCCCGTCAGGATGGCTTGGTGCAGATCGGCGTAGGTCGCCGGCACCGTGTTGCGCTTGAGTTTGAGCTCCTGCGCGATCTCATCGAGCTGACGGTGCAGCTCCTGCCATTCGCGCATGCGCATGAACGACAGGAAATGCTCGCGGCACCATTTGCGCAGCTGATTGCCGCTCAGCGCGGCGCTGCGCTCCTGAAATGCATTCCATAGATTGAGCACTGCGACGAAATCCGAGCGCGGATCTGCGAACGTCGCGTGCTGCGTATCGGCCTGCTGCTGCGCGTCGCTCGGCCGCTCGCGCGGATCCTGCGCCCCGAGGAACGCTGCGATCACCAGCATCTCGGTCAAACACCCGTGATGCCCGGCCGCGTGCAGCATGCGCGCCAGCCGCGGATCGATCGGCAACGCCGCCAGCTGACGCCCGAGCGCCGTCACATTGCGATTCGCATCGACGGCTTTCAGCTCCTGCAGCAGTCGGTAGCCGTCGTTGATGAGGCGTGTATCGGGCGGATCGACGAACGGAAAGCTCTCCGGATCGCCGAGCTCGAGCGCCGCCATCTGCAGTATCACGCTCGCGAGATTCGTCCGCAGCACCTCCGGCGGCGTGAACGCCGGCCGCGCCAAAAAGTCGTCCTCCGCATAGAGCCGGATACAGATACCGTCGCGCTCGCGCCCGGCGCGTCCCTTGCGTTGATCGGCGCTCGCTTGCGAGATCTTCTCGATCGGCAGGCGCTGTACCTTGCCGCGCGGGCTGTAGCGGCTGATGCGTGCGAGCCCCGAGTCGACGACGTGCCGGATACCAGGCACGGTGAGCGAGGTCTCCGCCACGTTGGTGGCGAGCACGATGCGCCGCGCGTGATGCTTCTCGAAGATGCGCTCCTGATCGCGTGTCGACAGACGCGCATAGAGCGGCAGCACCTCGGTGTTCATGAGGCGCGCGCGGTTGAGCGCTTCGGCTGCGTCGCGGATCTGTTTCTCTCCGGGCAGGAACACGAGCACGTCATCGCGCGCGGTCTCGTCGAGCTCGCGCACGGCTGCGACGATACCCTCGGGCAGCGTGAGCTCTTCGTCGTCCTCATCTTCGCCTGCCAACGGCCGATACCGCACTTCGACCGGGTAGCTGCGTCCCGAGACCTCGATGATCGGTGCGCCCCCGAAGAAATCCGCGAAGCGCTGCGGATCGATCGTTGCCGAAGTGATGATGACGCGCAGATCCGCGCGTTCGCGCAGGATGCGCTTCAGCACTCCGAGCAGGAAGTCGATGTTGAGGCTGCGCTCGTGCGCCTCGTCGATGATGATCGTGTCGTAGCGCCGATAGTGCCGATCGTGCTGCAGCTCGCGCAGCAGGATGCCGTCGGTCATGAGCTTGACGCGCGTATCGGGACCGACGCGTTCGTTGAAGCGCACCTGATAGCCGACCGCTGCGCCGATCGTGGTGCCAAGCTCCTGCGCCAGGCGCTGCGCGATGGCGCGGGCCGCGATCCGGCGCGGCTGCGTGTGACCGATCAGCCCGAATGCGCCGCGCCCTGCGGCGAGGCAAATCCTCGGCAGCTGCGTCGTCTTACCCGAGCCGGTGGCGCCGCACACGATCGTCACTTGGTGCCGCGCAAGCGCCGCTGCGATTTCGTCGGCGTGCGCGCAAATCGGCAACGCCGGATCGAGCGCCAGCTTGAGCGGCTGAGCGCGCAAGCGTTCCACGTGCGCACTCGATTGCTCGATCGCCTCACGCAGCTGCGCCACCGCCTTGTCGAAATCGCCGCCTGCTGCCTTGCGCGCAAACAGCCGATCGAGCGCGCGCGCCAAGCGCGGCCGATCGACGAGTCGCGTGTGCTGCAGGCGCTCGCGCAGCGCAAGGAGCGGCGCGTACGCGCTGGATGTCGGGTGCTGGGCGCTGGACACTTGAGTTCGGGCTCTGGGCTATGTGCGCTGGGCTCGAGAAGAGAACAGCCAGCGTTGCGTGCTCGGCAAGCAAAACGGCGCGCCTTCGAGCGCGCCGCCACTGCGTACAGTCTACAGTCTAAGTCGGCGGCAACAGTACTTCCACGCGCGCACCGCCCCACGCCGAGTCGTGTATCGACACAGTGCCGCCGCTCGCCGCGACGAGCTCGCACACGACCGACAACCCGATGCCTTGACCGCTGACGCGCTCATCGAGGCGTGCGCCGCGTGCAAGGACGTGCGTACGCTGCTCGGGCGGCACGCCAGGCCCGTCGTCGTCGAAGATGAGCTTCAAGCCATCGCGCCGCGCATGCGGTGCGCTCACGCGCCGTCCCTCGACGCGAATGCGCGAGCGCGCCCACTTGAACGCGTTGTCGAGCACGTTGCCCGCGATCTCGGTAAGATCCTCGCGATCGCCGTAGAACGCACATCCCTCTTCGATGTCGAGCTCGCACTCGATCCGCCGCTCCGCATAGACCTTGAGCAACGCCCCGCGCAGCGACTCCAAGCTCTCGCGCACGCTCACGGGAGCCGAACCGAGACCGGTGCCGCCGGCGACGGCTGCACGCTTGAGTTGATACTTCACGAGCTCGTCCATGCGCGCGACCTGCTCGTCGAGCTGCGCCGCGATCGGGAGCTCCTTTGCCTGCGAACTGCCGAGCAGGTTGCGCATCACGGCCAGCGGCGTCTTGAGGCTGTGCGCGAGATTGCCGAGCGTGTTGCGATAGCGGGCCAGCCGTTCGCGCTCGCTGCGCAACAACGCATTGAGGTTCGCGGTGATCCCGAGCAACTCGCGCGGATAGCCGCTGCCGAGCTCGGTGAGCTCGCCCGTTTCGATCGCGGTGATCTCGCGCTCGACTCGTCGCAACGGTGCGAGCATGCGTTGCAGCAGCGCAGCCAACGAACCGAGCAGCAGCAACATCAAGAAACCGAACCAGCCGAACAGACGACCGCGGAAGGTCGCGAGCGAGCGGTAATATGGGTCGAGATCTTCTGCGACGCTGAAGACGAACGTACGCGTCACGCCGTCTTCGAACTGCCACTCGATGGCGCGGCTCAGCGCCCGCACCGGCGCGCCGTCGGCACGTCGAAGCTCCACGTAGACGCGCTCGCCGGAGCGCAGATTTGTCTTGAACTCGAGACCCGTGCCGCTCAAGGAGTTCGAGCGCCAGCTCGGATAGCCGTCGCCGCGCAGGATCTCGCCATACAGCCCCGAGCCTGGATTCTTGAGCCGCTCTTCGGTCTTCTCGGCGGCAGGCTGCAGCCAGCCGCCTTCCACTTCTTCGGAGGCCACGATCAACGCGAGCAGCTGGCCTTCGAGCCGATCGCGCATCGTCTGCTCGCTCAAGTTGCGAAAGACGGCATCGAGCGCCGCGACCGTGATCCCGAAGAACAGGATCAGGAGCAGGCTGGCAGACAGCAGCAGTCGTGCGCTTAACGAGCGAGGGGCCATGATGCTAGTCGGCCGATCGGGCGCGGAACGCGACCGCTATGTGGTACGGGCTGCTGTGCGCACGCTGCATCCGATGCTCGAGCCGTGCGCTCAGCTGTTTTGCTCCTGGCCCTCGCGCGCCAACGCGAACCGATACCCGCGGCCGCGCAAGGTCTCGATCGGCTTGATCGTATCGTCGGGGTCGAGCTTGCGGCGCAGACGCCCGATGAAGACTTCGATCGTATTGCTGTCGCGATCGAAGTCCTGGGCATAGAGCCGCTCGGTGAGCTCGGCCTTCGAGATGACCTCGCCGGCGCGGTGCATCAGATACTCGAGGATGCGGTACTCGAATCCGGTGAGCTCGACCTTCTGTTCGTTGACGGTGACTTCTTGAGTGCGCGGATCGAGTGCCACCGGGCCGCAGCGCAGAACCGGCTGAGCCCAGCCGCCCGAGCGCCTGAGCAGCGCTTGCATGCGCGCCAGCAGCTCCTGGAAGTGAAACGGCTTGGCGACGTAATCGTCCGCGCCCGCCTGTAATCCCTCGACCTTGTCTTGCCAGCGATCGCGGGCCGTCAGGATCAGGATCGGATAGGTCTTGCGCTCGGCGCGCAGCTTCTTGATGAGCTCGAGCCCCGGCAGCTTCGGCAGGCCAAGATCGATGATGGCGATATCGAGCGCGAACTCGCGCCCGCAATACAGCCCCTCCTCGCCGTCGGCGGCAGCATCGACGGTGAAGCCCGCCTCCTTCAGCTGCTGCGCCAAGGACTCCCGTAGGGCTGTTTCGTCTTCGACGATGAGTACGCGCATGTTCCGGCCAACGGTTAACGATCGACAAGTGCGCCGCAGGGGCGCTCGCACGAGCGCTCAGCGACTACGCGCAGCGGCGTTCAGTACATCTGGCCCGTCTGCGCATCCACGCGCACCATCCAGACCCTGCCTTCGGGACTCAACAGGCGAATCTGGTGAATGCGGCGACCTCCCTGCATCACGGTTTCCGCCCGCACCGCCTTGGCGCGGTAACGGCTCTGCGCCATGCGCACCGCTTCATCCAGCGAGACCGCATCTCCGGCACGCTGCTCGCGACGCTGCTGAGAACGACGGTCGATGAGCTCCTGCGCTTCGACGGTCACATGAACTGTCTGACCCAAGACGGACAACAGGACGACGAGCAGCAACGAAGGTCGCCAATTACGCATGTCTGCTAGAACTCGTCTCCACGTGCCGTGCACGTCGTTGTCTCGTCTTTGCAATGCTCGTCCGAGATGCGCGAGAGGTCGGATCTGCGGTCCAGGACGCTGCACCGCCAGGCGCACGCTCCAGGAAATCCAATCCCCTCAAAACGAACACCGGCTGCTTCACAGAAGCCGGTGTCCGTTCGCACTGTGTCTAGTGTACTGGCCGCGGGTCGCCAGATCACGCCCGCCGCCAATCTCGTTTACGGCGCAGGCGCCACCGCCACGCGCACGCGGATGCGGTCGCCCGGGTCGTACGGCAACTGCGTCGTGTAGCGGCGGCCGTTGTACTCGTAAGTGACCCGATAGCCCTCGATGCGCTCGTGATACGTATGCTCGACGCGCACGTCGCAGCGTTCCACGACCTCTTCGTAGCCGCCCGCCTGACGCTTCGCCGCGCTGTCGTAGCCGACGCTCGCGCCGATCAACGCACCCGCCACCGTCGCGGCATCCCGACCGCGGCCGCTGCCGAACTGATGACCGATCACGCCACCGATCGCCGCTCCCAGCAAGGTACGGCCGCCGACTTCAGGATCCGAAATGTGTGGGCGCGAGGCCACGTAGCGCGTCTCGTCCCAGCACTCGCGCCGCGGCGTCTCCACACGCACCTGACGCACGATCGGATCGACGTCGACGACGCGCGCATACTCGTACTGCGTATGCGCCGGACCGCCGTGATGATGGTGAGGCGCGGGCCGAGGCGGCGCCGCCGACGCCGTTGCTGCCGTTCCCAGCACACCCAACACGATCAACCAGCTGCGGCTACGCATGTTCTTCTCTCCCAAGTCGGCTCCCAGTCGCCGACCTTGGGGGGCACTGTAGGTTTGAGGCTCTGAATGGAAACTGAATTGAAATCGGGCGCGACGCGCGTGCCGCACGCATCGCTTCGCTCGCCTTTCACCGGCCTTGGGCCTTGCCCTCCTCCCACAAGGCATCCATCTGTTCGAGCGTCGCCTGTTCCGGCGAAAGCCCCTGCTCCGCCAGGCGCTGCTCGACGTAACGGAAACGGCGTTCGAACTTGGCGTTGGCGTCGCGCAATGCCGTCTCGGGATCGATCTTCAGGTAGCGGCACACGTTGACGAGACTGAACAACACATCGCCGACCTCGTTCGAGATCTTCGCCTGATCGGGCGCACCGGCCAGCTCCGCACGCAGCTCCTCGAGCTCCTCGGTCAGCTTGTCGAGCGCACCTTGCGTGTCGGGCCACTCGAAGCCGACTTGCGCTGCGCGCTTGCCGAGCTTGGTCGCGCGCGTGAGCGCCGGCAATGCCAGCGGCACATCGTCGAGCACGCTCTTCGTACGCTGCGCGCGTTCACGCCGCTTCTGCTCTTCCCACGCGATCGTCTGCGCGGCAGCATCGTCGACCCGCGCATCGCCGAACACATGAGGATGTCTGCGCTCCATCTTGTCGCAGATTGCGTTGACGACATCCTCGAACCCGAAGGCGCCGCGCTCCTGCGCCATCTGCGAATGAAAGACGACCTGAAAGAGCAGATCGCCTAGCTCATCGCGCAGGTCGTCCATGTCGTCGCGCTCGATCGCATCGGCCACTTCGTAGGCTTCCTCGATCGTATAGGGCGCGATGGTCTTGAACGTCTGCTCGAGATCCCACGGACAACCGCCGTTCGGATCGCGCAGGCGCGCCATGATGTGCAGCAGTCGAGAAACAGGCATGTGAAGCTCGGCTATGTGGGCGGCGCGTCGAACGCTCGCCTTTGGACTTACGGCCGACAGTCTACCGTCTCGCCGCGCAGCGCTCGATACAACGCCATCAACATGGCGGCCGTCGCGCCCCAGATGTTGTACGCACCGAATGGAATCTCGTAGATCTTGATCGAGGTCGTGCCGATCGTACGCTCGCGCGCACGATGATTGGCCGGATCGAGCACATACGCGAGCGGCACTTCGAACGTCGTCTCGACCTCGCTCGCATCGAGCCGCAAATCGAACGCCGGACGCACGAGCCCCACGACCGGCGTGACCCAAAAGCCGCTCGTGACGAGCTGCGGGGTGAGATAACCCACGAGCGTGACATGCTCGGGCGGAAGCCCGATTTCCTCGCGCGCCTCGCGCAATGCGGCGGCCGACGGCCCCTCATCCGTCGGCTCGATGCGTCCACCCGGAAAGCTGATCTGACCCGCGTGATGCCGCAGATGCGACGCGCGCCGCGTCAGGAGCACCGTCAGCTCCCGCTCGCGGTCGACGATCGGGACGAGCACGGCTGCTGCAACAGGCGCGCGGGTCAGATGCTGCCGCACGAGCGCGTTGACCGCCGATGCGCGCACCGCGCTTTCGAAATCGTCGTGTGGCGCCGTGCCGTGCAATCGCTCGAAGATCAGCGCACGGAGCTTCGCCGCATCGTCGAGCGGCAACACCGGATCAACCGCCGCCACCGACAGAACCGCCTCCTTTGGTGAGCTCGCGCGGATCGAGCAGTCGATCGAGCTCGGCGCGCGGCACATTCGTCTGCTCGGCCGCGACATCGCGAATGGGCCGGCCTTCGGCATACGCCTGCTTGGCGATGCGCGCGCCTTGCTCGTAGCCGATGATCGGATTCAACGCCGTGATCAGAATCGGATTGCGTTCGAGCGCCGCATTGATACGCGCTTCGTTCACGGTGAAACCGGCGATCGCCGACTCGGCAAGCACGCGCGCGCCGTTCGCGAGCAGCTCGATGCTCTGAAGCAAGTTGTAGGCAACGAGCGGCAACATCACGTTCAACTGGAAATTGCCGGACTGGCCTGCGATCGCGATGGCTGCATCGTTGCCCATCACGTGCGCGGCAATCATCGCCACCGCTTCTGGAACAACCGGATTGACCTTGCCGGGCATGATGCTGCTGCCGGGCTGCAGCGCTGGCAATGCAATCTCGCCCAGACCGGCAAGCGGCCCGCTGTTCATCCAGCGCAGGTCGTTCGCGATCTTCATGAGCGACACGGCCAGGGTGCGCAGCTGCCCGGACAGCTCGACGGCGGCATCTTGCGAGGACAGCGCTTCGAAATAGTTCGAGCTCGGCTGCAGCTCGATACCACTCTTGGCGCTCAAATGACGCGCGGCGCGCGCCGCAAACTCAGGATGCGCATTGATGCCGGTACCGACCGCCGTCCCGCCGAGCGCGATCGACTGCAAGCGCACGCGCGAATCCCTGATGCGTGCCGCGCCGTTGTCGATCTGACTGCGCCAGCCGCTCAGCTCCTGACCGAACGTGACCGGCATGGCATCCATCAGGTGCGTACGACCGGTCTTGACGATGCGGCCGACTTCGTCGATGCGCCGCGCGATCGTCTCGCTCAAGTGCGCAAGCGCCGGCAGCAGCCGTTGCTCGACGAGCAGCAATGCGCTCACGTGAATCGCCGTCGGGATGACGTCGTTCGAGCTCTGCCCCATGTTCACGTGGTCGTTCGGGTGCACGGCGACGCCGCCGTACTGCGAGGCGAGCCGCGCAATGACCTCGTTGGCGTTCATGTTGCTGCTCGTGCCCGAGCCGGTCTGGAAGACATCGACGGGGAAATGGGCGTCGTGCCGACCATCGGCCACTTCGAGCGCCGCCTGCTGAATGGCTGCGGCACGCTTGGCATCGAGCAGCGCGAGCTCGGCGTTCGCGGTCGCCGCCGCCCATTTGACGAGCCCGAGCGCCCGGATGAATGCGCGCGGCATCTTCAGGCCGCTCAATGGGAAGTTCTGGACCGCGCGTTGCGTCTGGGCGCCCCACAATGCCTCTGCAGGGACCTTGAGCTCACCCAGGCTGTCACGCTCGATGCGATAATCGTTGGCCGTCACGGCTGTGCCCGTCCCTTTACGAGAGCGTCGAAGAACCGACGGTTTGATTCTACAATCCTGCGCTGGCCGGAAGCGGCCGGCAATCGGCGACCGGCGCCGCTGTACACGATCGGCCCATCCGCTATCCGCGATCCGCTATCTGCAAAGCTCGAGAGTCCACCCCTGTGACTGCACCACTGAATGCCATTTCTCCCATCGACGGACGCTACGCCGACAAGGCCGCAGAGCTGCGCCCTCTGTTCAGCGAGCGCGGCCTCATCCGTCAGCGCGTGCGCGTCGAAGCGCTCTGGCTCAAAGCCTTGGTCGCCGAGCCGGGCATCGAGGAGCTGCGCGGCATCCCGCCGGCTGCGCTCACCGTCCTCGATGCGCTCGCTGCCGAGCTCACCGAAGCGGATGCGATGGAAGTCAAACGCATCGAACGGGAGACCAATCACGACGTGAAGGCGGTCGAGTACTTCGTCAAGAGCCGCCTCGATCAAGTGCCGGCCTGGCGCGGCAAGCGCGAGTTCGTGCATTTCGCCTGCACCTCTGAAGACATCAACAATCTGAGCTATGCGCTTATGCTGCGCGAAGCGCGCGATCAGGTGCTGCTCCCGCGGCTCGACGCGCTCATCACGCGCTTGCGTGCGCTCGCGCATGCAACGGCCTCCTTGCCGATGATGTCGCGCACGCACGGCCAACCGGCGACGCCCACGACCATGGGCAAGGAAATCGCCAACTTCACGTATCGTCTGTCCGAGCAGCGCACGAAATTCGCTGCCGTGCCGATCTGCGGCAAGATCAACGGCGCGGTCGGCAACTTCAATGCGCATCTGGCGGCATATCCGAACGTCGATTGGCTCAAGCTCGCCGAACGCTTCGTGCAATCGCTCGGGCTGCAATGGAATCCTTACACGACGCAGATCGAGCCGCACGATTGGATGGCGGAATTCTTCGATGCGCTTGCGCGCGTGAACACCGTGCTCATCGATCTGTGCCGCGACATGTGGGGCTACATCTCGCTCGGTTACTTCCGTCAGCGCACCATCGCGGGCGAAGTCGGCTCCTCGACCATGCCGCACAAGGTCAACCCGATCGACTTCGAGAACGCCGAAGGCAACCTCGGCCTTGCGAATGCGTTGCTGCGGTTCCTCGCCGACAAGCTGCCTGTCTCGCGCTGGCAACGCGATCTCACGGATTCGACGGTGCTGCGCAATGTCGGCGTGGCCGTCGGCTACGGACTCATTGCGTGGCGCTCGATCGAGCGCGGGCTCGAGCGCGTGGATGTCGACCCGGCGCGCCTTGCCGAAGATCTCGATGCCAATTGGGAGCTGCTCGCCGAGCCGATTCAGACCGTCATGCGTCGCTACGGGGTCGAGAATGCGTACGAACAGCTCAAGGAGCTCACCCGCGGCCAACGCGTCACCAAGGAGAGCTTGCGCGCCTTCATCGCGCGGTTGGACCTGCCCGAGCCGGCCAAGCAGGCGCTGCTTGAGCTGACGCCGGCCACCTACATCGGCGCAGCCGTCAAGTTGGCGGAAAAAATCTGACGAAGCGCACGAAACGAGCACAATTTAAGCGAGAAAGTTCACGAATCGCGGCGAGGTCGGGCGCTATACTGCCGCATTATGACAGTCCGACCCGATCTTACGGTTGCGGCCATCGTGGAGCGTGACGGCGCGTTTCTCCTGGTGGAGGAGCGCGCCAGCAACCGCTTGGTCTTCAATCAGCCTGCCGGGCACGTCGAACGCGCCGAACGCATCCTCGATGCGGTCGTGCGCGAGACGCTGGAAGAAACCGCATGGACGTTCGAGCCCGAGGCGCTCGTCGGTGTCTATCTGTGGGAACAACCCGAACGCAATCGCAGCTTCCTGCGCTTTGCGATCTGCGGCCAGGTGCGCGATCACGATCCCATGCGGGCGCTCGATCATGGCATCGAGCGGGCCGTGTGGATGACGCGCGCCGAGATCGAGCGCGCTACGCCGCGCCTGCGCAGCCCGATGGTGCTGCGCTGTATCGACGATTATCTTGCCGGCCAGCGCTTTCCCTTGTCGGCGATTCAGCACGTTGGCTACCAGGTGAACGCAACCTCGAGCACCGAGACGCTGCGCTTCGCCGCCACCGCCGCCCGTCTGTGAGCTCGCAGCACGCGTAACGTCTGCGACGCGCGCAAGTCGGCGCGCGTCCGTGCCACAATCCTTCCATGTCCGCTCCTCTCGTCATCGTTGGCATGTCCGGCGGCGTCGACTCGTCCGTCGCCGCGTGGCTCCTCCTGCAGCAAGGCTACGAAGTCCAAGGGCTCTTCATGAGCAATTGGGACGAGGATGAGGACGGCTATTGCACGGCCGCAGAGGATTTCCAAGATGCCCGCCGCGTCTGCGATCAGCTTGGCATTCCCCTGCACAAGGTCAGCTTCGCCGGCGAATATCGCGAGCGCGTGTTCGAATATTTCCTGGCCGAATATCGCGCCGGCCGCACGCCCAATCCGGACGTGCTCTGCAATCGCGAGATCAAGTTCGGCGTGTGCTTCGATTACGCACGGCGGCTCGGCGCCGAATGGGTGGCGACGGGACACTACGCCCGCGTCGAGCACGCACCTGAAGTGCGCTTGCTGCGCGGGATCGATCCCAACAAGGATCAGAGCTACTTCCTGCACGCCATGCCGGCCGATGCGCTCGCGCGCACGCTCTTTCCGATCGGCGGGCTCCACAAGAGCGAAGTCCGCGCCAAGGCGCGCGAGCTGCTGCTGCCGGTTTTCGACAAGAAGGACAGCACCGGAATCTGTTTCATCGGCGAGCGTCCGTTCGCTGAATTCCTCGAGCGCTATCTGCCCGCGCAGCCTGGCGCGATCGAAACGCTCGACGGCAAACGCGTCGGCACGCATCGCGGGCTCATGTACTACACGCTCGGGCAGCGCCAAGGACTGCAGATCGGCGGGCGTGCGGATGCGAGCGACGCGCCCTGGTACGTCGCCGACAAGGATCTCGCACGCAATGTCCTGATCGTCGTGCAGGGCCACGATCATCCGGCGCTGTTTCGCCGTACGCTCACCGCTGCGCAGCTCAGCTGGATCGCTGGCCACCCGCCGAGCACGACGTTTCGCTGCACGGCGAAGGTGCGCTATCGCCAGCCCGATCAAGCGGCCGAGGTGCATTGCGCACCGGATGGCACCTGCGAGGTCCGTTTCGACGAGCCGCAGCGCGCCGTCACGCCCGGGCAATATGTCGTCTTCTACCAAGGCGATGTCTGTCTCGGCGGCGGCGTAATCGAAACTACGCGCTAGACGAAGCGGCGTTACGCGTCCGATGAAAGATTGACAACACTGCACGGCGGCATGCCGCGAGTGTCCCGAGCCGCTATAATTCCCGGGCTTTGAACATGGTTTCGCTCGCTCGCGGCGGACCCGCCTTTAACTCCCTCGGAGGACGCATGAAAGATTCGTTCCAGGCGCGCAGGACGCTCGCTGTCGGCAACACGCAATACCAAATCGCCAGTCTGACCGCGCTCAAGGACAAGAACGTCGCGCGGCTGCCCTATTCGCTCAAGATCCTCCTCGAGAACCTGTTGCGCTACGAGGATGGCGTCAACGTCACGCGCGACGACATCGAAGCGCTGCTCAACTGGGATCCGAAGGCGACTCCGTCTTACGAAATCTCGTTCACGCCGAGCCGCGTGATCATGCAGGACTTCACCGGCGTGCCCGCCGTCGTCGATCTTGCGGCGATGCGCGAAGCGATGGTGAAGCTCGGCGGCAATCCCGACGAGATCAACCCGCTGTCGCCGGCCGAGCTCGTCATCGACCACTCGGTCCAAGTCGATACCTACGGCAGCCGCGAAGCGCTGCTCAAGAACACCGCCATCGAGTTCCAGCGCAATGCCGAGCGCTATGCATTCCTGCGATGGGGCCAGAGCGCGTTCCGCAATTTCAAAGTGGTGCCGCCGAACACCGGTATCGTGCACCAGGTGAACATCGAGTATCTCGCTCGCGTCGTCTTCGACGTCGAGAAGGACGGCGCGCGCTGGGCGTATCCGGACACGCTCGTCGGCACCGACTCGCACACGACGATGGTCAACGGCCTCGGCGTGCTCGGCTGGGGCGTCGGCGGCATCGAAGCGGAAGCGGCGATGCTCGGCCAGCCGGTCACGATGCTGATTCCGCACGTCATCGGCTTCAAGCTCACGGGCAGCCTGCCGCCGGGCGCCACCGCGACCGACCTGGTGCTCACCGTCACCGAGATGCTGAGAAAGCGCGGCGTCGTCGACAAGTTCGTCGAGTTCTTCGGCGACGGCCTTGCGAATCTGCCGCTCGCCGATCGCGCCACGATCAGCAACATGTCGCCCGAGTTCGGCAGCACCTGCGCCATCTTCCCGATCGACGACGAGACGCTGCGTTACCTCGAGCTCACGGGCCGCACGGCCGAGCAGATCGCGCTCGTGAAGGCCTATGCGCAGCATCAGGGCCTGTGGCGCGAGAACGGCCAGCCGCAAGCCGACTACACCGACGTGCTCGAGCTCGACCTCAGCACCGTCGAGCCTTCGCTCGCCGGTCCGAAGCGCCCGCAGGATCGCGTGCCGCTGCGCACGGCGAAGCAGACCTATCAGACGAACCACAAGAAGATGGCCGAGGAGCGCGCTCAGAAGAACCCGAGCGCGACGGGTGCGGCCACGGCCACAGTGCAAGGCGAGACGTTCGAGGTGAAGGACGGCGCCGTGCTCATCGCCGCGATCACGAGCTGCACCAACACCTCCAATCCGGCCGTGCTCATCGGCGCGGGCCTGCTCGCGCGCAATGCGCGTCAGCGCGGCCTCAAGGCCAAGCCGTGGGTGAAGACGAGCCTTGCCCCCGGCTCACGCGTCGTGACCGACTATCTCAACAAGGCCGGTCTGACCGAGGATCTGGAAGCCGTGGGCTTCTACACGGTCGGCTACGGCTGCACCACGTGTATCGGTAACTCCGGTCCGCTCCTGCCCGAGATCTCCGAAGCCGTGCGCAACGGCGACGTCGTCGCCTGCTCGGTGCTCTCCGGCAACCGCAACTTCGAAGGCCGTGTGCATCCGGAAGTGAAGATGAACTTCCTCGCCTCGCCGCCGCTCGTCGTGGCGTATGCGCTCGCCGGCACGCTCGACATCGATCTGACGAGCGAGCCGCTCGGCGTCGGCAGCGACGGCAAGCCCGTCTACCTCAAGGACATCTGGCCGTCGCCTGCGGAGATTCAGCAGGTCATCGCCGGCGCCGTCGATGCCGAGATGTTCAAGAAGAGCTACTCGGGCGTGTTCTCGGGCGACGAGAACTGGAACGCGATCAACGTACCGAGCGGCAAGCTCTACTCGTGGGACGAGAAGTCGACCTACGTGAAGAACCCGCCGTACTTCGAAGGCATCACGATGAAGCCCGCGCCCGTCTCCGACATTCGCAATGCGCGCGTGCTCGCGCTGCTTGGCGACTCCGTCACGACGGACCACATCTCGCCTGCGGGCAACATCTCGAAGACGAGCCCGGCAGCGAAGTACCTCATGTCGCTCGGCGTGCAGCCGTTCGACTTCAACTCCTACGGCTCGCGGCGCGGCAATCATGAAGTCATGATGCGCGGCACGTTCGCGAACATTCGCCTGCGCAACCTGCTCGCGCCCGGCACCGAGGGCGGTGTGACGATTCACATCCCGAGCGGCGAGCAGATGAGCATTTACGATGCCGCCATGCGCTATAAGCAGGAAGGCACGCCGCTCATCATTCTCGCGGGCAAGGAATACGGCACCGGCTCCTCGCGCGACTGGGCGGCCAAGGGCACGATGCTGCTCGGCGTGAAGGCCGTCATCGCCGAGACCTTCGAGCGCATCCATCGCTCGAACTTGATCGGCATGGGCGTGCTGCCGCTCATGTTCAAGGAAGGCGAGAACGCGCAGACCCTGGGCCTTACCGGCAAGGAGAGCTTCGAGATCATCGGTCTGAACGGCGGCGCAGCGAAGGTCGTGACGGTCGTGGCGACCGACGAGACGGGCAAGCAGACCAAGTTCGAGGCGCGCGTACGTATCGACACGCCGAAGGAACGCGAGTACTACCAGCACGGCGGCATCCTGCACTACGTGCTGCGTCAGCTGGCGAGCTCGAGCAAGGCGGCGTAAGCCTGGCGGCGACCGAGCGAAAGGTCGCCGCGTAGTGACGAGACGCAAGCCGGCGTTCGTGCTGTGCAAGCGCCCCATGCGGCGCCCCGCGACGCGGGCGCCGCATGCGTGCTCGTTGCTACGTTGCCGCGTCGCTTAGGTAGCTCGCCATGGCCGTCACCGTCTCACTCCGTGACCACATCCTGCACCTGACCCTCGCACGGCCAGAAAAGAAGAACGCGCTCAACGGGCCGATGTACGAGACCCTCGCCTCGGCGCTTGCCCGCGCCGAAAGCGATCCCGAGGTCCATGTCGTCCTCTTCGATGCCGAAGGGGACGCTTTTTCTGCAGGTAACGACCTATCCGAATTCGCCGCCGTCGCCAGCGGCGCAGTCGATCCCAACACGCTCAAGGTACGAGCGTTTCTCGATGCGCTGGCCGAGGCCACCGTGCCGTATATCGCGGCCGTGCAGGGCGCTGCGGTCGGCATCGGCACCACCCTGCTCCTGCATTGCGATCTCGTTTATGTCGCCGACGACGCGCAGCTGACAGCGCCTTTCGCCAATCTCGCGCTCGTGCCCGAAGCAGCCTCGAGCTACCTGCTGCCGCAGCGAATCGGACATGCGCGCGCCTTCGCGCTCTTTGCGCTCGGGGAGACGCTCGATGCCGAACGTGCCGTCGAGCTGGGGCTCGCCAATGAGATGGTGCCGCGCCATGCATTGCGGGAGCACGCCTTGCGCCAGGCACAGGCGCTCGCCGCCCGTCCGCCGCAGGCATTGCGCGCGACCAAACGACTCATGCGCGATGCCGCGCTCATCCGCGGCGTCATGGCGCGCGAAGTGGAGACATTCTCGGAACGCCTGCGCAGCGCGGAGGCCCGCGCCGCGTTCGCAGCCTTCGCCGCACGCAAGCGTAGCTGACGCCTGCAGCAGCTTCAGCGCGGACGCTTGGCGCGCTTACGCTTCGCGGGCTTGCCCAAGCGATAGGTCTTGTTGTGAATCCGCAGCGTCACGGGCGGCAGCTCGGGCTCGTCTTCGACGCTCCACTGTTCTTTGAACGCTTGGATCGCCTCGCTCTGTACCTCCGCATGGCGGGTCGACAGCATGAGCGACGACGGTGCACACACACGCGCCCGGATCAGGCCGAGATCGGCCGCCGCGTCGAACAAGGACGGATACCAGCTCTGCCAGTTGGGCAGCAGCAGCTCCACTTGCTCGCGCAGGCTCAGGCGCCGCGATTCGTCGGGGGGTTTCATCGCGCTCTTGTACCACGAATCGGCCGTCGATAAGAGCCAACGATGGCCGACTTCGCTTACCTGGCTACTCCCCGACCGCGCCGATGCGATACCAATCCAGTCTGCGCGTGATGAGCATCACGGACGCGAGCGCTGCGAACAAGCTAACGGCGCCGAGCAAGAGCGCATAATCCTCGGCGACGACGAGCACGTACATGAGGCCGTACACCGCGCCGAGCGCACCCGCCACGATGAGCCCGAGCCTGCGGCTTGCGACGGCACCTGACACGTAGACGCCGACAAGCACTGCCAACGCCGTTGCGGCGATGCCGTACGCGATCGGAAACGGGATGTGCTCGGAAAGCGCGATCAACACCAGATAGAAGGTGCAGAGCGCTGCGCCGACGAGCAAGTACTGCAGCGGATGCAGGCGCACTTTGCTGAGCTGTTCCCAGCCGAAGAAAGTGAGAAACGTGAGCGCGATGAACAATACCGCGTGTTTGATCGCCCGCTCGGTTCGCAGATAGACATCGCTCGGCTGGTACAACGCGACACCGAACGCCGAGCTCAGCAACGCAGCGCGATCGACCTCGCCGCCCGTCCACAGTTGCGGAAAGCCTCGATTGAGCTTGAGCACTTGCCATTCGGCGCTGAAACCATCGGACGTGATGGTGCGTGCCGCGGGCAAGAACGCCCCCTGAAACGCAGGATGCGGCCAATTGGCGTTGAGTCGCACGTGCGTTTCGCTGCCCAACGGCAGCATGGAAATTTCCTTGCTGCCGGCCAGCGTCATGACCAGCTCGAAGCTCATTGCTTCTTCGGCCGAGATTGCGCCGCTCAAGCTCACCGGCGCCACGATACCGTTCAGCACTTCCGTGCTCGACGGCTCGAACACAAGCGCCGTTCCGGCCAGCGTCGCGCGCTCCAGCTTTCGCAGCGTACGCACGTCCGACATCGGCAACAGCAAACGGCTGCGCTCCCACAGATAGCTCCGCGACTCGTCCGCGACGAGGCCTTCGAGCGCGGCAATGTCGAAGCGGCCGCGCACCCGCACGTCGCTCAGATGAACGGGTGCTTCGTAGATTCCCACGCGCAACGCCTCAGGCTCGACTCTGACGTCGATTTCGATGTCGAGCTGTGCCGGCAAGAGCACGATTTCGCTGCGGCCGGTTTCCCGGTACGTTCGTTCGGTCGAGATCACCAGCATCGGCCCGCCGACCAGCATCGCACCACCCCAACCGTCCGCAATGCGCCGATACGCATGCTCGCGCAGCGTCGCACGCTCCGAGACGAGCCCGCGAATCATGTGCAGCGGCACGAGCAGCGCGGCCGCGATGAGCCCGATGACGAGCGCCTTGAAACCGATGGTCTTGGTATCAACCTCAGGCAGCATGTTCTCCTCCCTCGTCGAGTCTCGGCCGCGACGGCCGCATGCTCGCCCCCATCGACGAGCCGCGCAGGAAGGCTCGCCCATCATTCAGGCCTGGCAGGGGCGGAATCGGGGCAAAACATGGCAAGGCGCTGCCACATGCTGTTGTGCGACGCTCGCGCCGCAGGATTCGATGCATTAGCTTGAGCGGCCCAGACTCAAGTGCGATAAAACCGCTACTCGCACGGTCATAGAGAGCACGGCGACAAGGCCGGTGCCTCGTCGGCAGTCCAGCGGAGAGCAGCGATGTGGATCAAGCGGTTTCGTCCCGGCGATAGCGCAACGATCGCGCCATCGGAGATCACGCCCGAGCACGTGTACTTGAACCGCCGTCAAATCCTCGCAGCCGGTTTGGCTGTGGGTACCGCTGCGATCGCACCCCATTCATTCGCCGCCGGCGCACAGCGCAAGCTCGAATTCGCGCGCCATGAACGCTTCAGCACGAACGAACCGCCGACGAGCTACGACGACATCACGACGTACAACAACTTCTACGAATTCGGCACCGACAAGTCGGACCCCTCGGACAACTCCGGCGCGTTCAAAACCACGCCGTGGTCGGTCACGATTGCCGGCGAAGCCGAGATCACCGGCACGTTTGCGCTCGAGGATCTGCTCAAGCCGCACGCGCTCGAGGAACGCATCTATCGCATGCGCTGCGTCGAAGCGTGGTCGATGGTGATTCCCTGGGTGGGCGTACCGCTCGGCGCGGTGCTCAAGCGTTTCAAGCCGACCTCGCGCGCCAAGTACGTCGCCTTCAAGACGGTGCTGCGTCCGCAGGAGATGCCCGGACAGCGCAGCCGCGTGCTGCCGTGGCCGTATGTCGAAGGGTTGCGCATCGACGAAGCGATGCATCCGCTGACGCTGCTCGCCGTCGGCCTGTACGGCAAGACGCTGCCGAATCAGAACGGTGCGCCGTTGCGGCTCGTGGTGCCCTGGAAGTACGGCTTCAAGGGCATCAAGTCGATCGTCGAGATCCGTTTCACCGAGGAGCAGCCGCCGACGACGTGGAATCTCCTGGCGCCGCATGAATACGGCTTCTACGCGAACGTCAATCCGAATGTGGATCACCCGCGCTGGAGCCAAGCGCGCGAGCGACACATCGGCGGCGGACTGTTCGAATCGCGCCGGCCCACGTTGATGTTCAACGGCTACGAGAAAGAAGTCGCTAGCCTGTACGCCGGCATGGACCTGCGGCGCTTCTATTGACGCGTCATGACGCGCGCCGCTCCGTCGGCGCTCCGCGCATGAAACCGACAACCGTACGTCGCCTCATCAAGCCTGCGCTCTTCATTGCATGCTTGTTGCCGCTCCTGTCCGTCCTCTGGCGCGTGTTCGGGATCGGCGGCGCTCGTCTCGGAGCGAATCCCATCGAAGAGATTCAAGATACTTTCGGACTCTGGGGATTGCGATTGCTCGTCGTGACGCTTGCGATCACGCCGCTGCGCGATTGGCTCGGCGCACCGTGGCTTACGATGCTGCGTCGAATGCTCGGCCTGTTCGCCTTTGCCTATGTGCTGCTGCACTTCTTGACGTGGCTCGTCCTGGATCAAGGCTTGTACTGGCCGGGCATTCTCGAAGACATCGCCAAGCGGCCATTCATTACGATCGGTCTGATCGCGCTCTTGCTGCTCGTGCCGCTTGCCGTCACGTCGACGAAAGGCATGATGCGCCGGCTCGGCAAGCGCTGGCAGGCATTGCATCGGCTGATCTATCCGATTGCGCTCCTTGCCGTCTGGCACTTCTACTGGCAAGTGAAGGCCGACATCCGCGAGCCGCTCTGCTACGCCGCCATCGTTGGGGTGCTGCTCGCGTGGAGAGCGTGGAAAGCGATGCGACGGCGCGCCGCGCGGCAGGAGAACATGAGCGCCGTCAGAGAGGCATCCGGCGACGGCTTGTCCTGAGCCGCCTCCACCGCACCTGCTTCACATCGACGTGCGGATCGTCCACAGCTCCGGGAACGCGCGCAGATCGAGCGCCTTCTTGAGATACGCCACGCCGCTCGTGCCGCCCGTGCCGCGCTTGTAGCCGATGATGCGCTCGACCGTCTTCATGTGGCTGAAGCGCCAGTGCTGGAACTTGTGGTCGAGATCGACGAGCTTCTCGGCCAGCTCGTAGAGATCCCAATGCGCGCCGCGGCTGTGATACACCGCCAGCCATGCCGCCGCCACCTGTTTGTTGGGCTCGTACGGCTGCGACCAATCGCGATCGAGATACTCCTGCGGAATCTCGAAACCGCGCCGGCTGAGCAAGCGCAGCGACTCGTCGTAGATGCTCGGGCTGTGCAGCGCGCGCTCGAGCGTCGCGTAGACGCTGGGATCGCGCTTGTGAACCGCGATCATGTCCGCGTTCTTGTTCCCCATCAGGAACTCGATCATGCGGTACTGGTACGACTGGAAGCCCGAAGCGCGCCCGAGATGGTTACGAAACGCCGAGTAGTCCGCCGGCGTCATCGTGGCGAGCACGTCCCACGACTGCATGAGCTGAGCTTGAATGCGCGAGACGCGCGCCAGCATCTTGAACGAAGGCCCGAGGTCGTCGCGGCGAATGTGATCGAGCGCGGCGGTGAGCTCGTGCAGGCACAGCTTCATCCAGAGCTCGGAGGTCTGGTGAATGATGATGAACAGCATCTCGTCGTGCTCGAACGAGAGCGGCCGTTGTGCGCTCAGAATCTGATCGAGCGCCAGGTATTGGCCGTAGCTCTGCGAGTCGCCCAAGTCCCAATAGACTTGTTCGTTCGACAGATCGACCGGTGCGTTTTTCGGGGAGTCGCTCATAGGAAGCTGCCAGCTGCGCCGGACGGCGCACGATACCTCAAACCGCTCAGGCGAACACCCAGCCCGGTACGCTTTGCCAGCCTTTCAGCAGCTCTCGATCGAGCCGCTTGTAGTCGGGCTCGTGCGTCTCGACGAGCGCCCAGAAGCGAGCCGAGTGATTCATGTGGCGCGTATGGCAAAGCTCGTGAATCAGAAGATAGCGCACCACGGCGGGATCCAGGAACAACAGGCACATGTTGAGGCTGATGGTGCCTGTGGCCGAGCAGCTGCCCCAGCGCGTGCGCTGACGGCGGGCCTGCACGCGCGCGAACTGGAAGCCGCCCGCTTGCGCAACCTGCGCGAGCAAGCGCGCAAGCTCCTTGCGCGCCACCTGCGCAAGCCAAGACTGCAGGGCACGCGCGACGGCCTGTTCGGAGTCGACGGCACCCGTGAGCACCAGCCGGTCGGCGCGCTCGTCGGTGCGCACCGTGATCGTCCGCTCGCCCGACGGCACGTAGGACAGCTCGAAGGTGCGGCCGATCGCGCGCAGGTCGATGCGCTCAGGACGGCGCTCGGCGGCCTGCGGCGCGGCTGCCGAGAAGTCGGCAATCCGCTGATCGATCCAGTCGCGATGCGCGTGCACGAATCGATGCACCGTCGCGGCGGATGCACCCGGCGGAACCACGACTTCGACGCGCCCGCCCGGATAGACGCGCACCGACAGACGCCGCGCGCGGCGGCTCACGCGCACGTTCCACGCATTGCTCGCCGCGCGCGCCTCGAATAGCTGCAACTGCGTCGGCTGAGGAGTGCTGGTGGACATTCAACGCGCTCGCTGCGAGACGGCTTCGAGCAGCTCACGGGCCGCATGATAGTCCGGCGCGAGGACCAACGCGCGTTCCAATGCGTCGCGCGCGGCGAGCGTATCGCCCTGCCGGATGAGCTGCGCGCCCAACATCGCCAGCGCCTCGGGCTCGCCCCAATCGGGCTGTCCCGCCAAGGCCGGCGGCGCCGCCGCGAAGGCCGCCACCACGCGCTGCCAGCGTGCCACGACCGAGGCATCGCCCGCGCCTGCGCACATGGCCTCGATGAGCCGGATACGCGGATTGTTCGGCTCCAGATCGAGCGCGGCGCGCAGCGGCTTGCTGCGTGCACACGAACCCGTCAGGCCTTCGGCCGCCAAGTAGGCACGCGGCATGCCGTCGCACACTGCTTCGAGCGCGAAGGCTTCCGCCAGTCGAGGATCGTGCGCCCGTGCCGCACGCGCATGCTCGACGCAGCGCTTGGCGGCCGCGCTCGCAAGGCTGGCCGCCGATTTCGTCCCCGAATTGTTGCGCGCCTGACGTGCATAGACTTGCGCGAGCTTCCAATACCCGTGCGCCAGCTGATAGGACTTCGTCGCCTGCCAGCGCGCGTCGGTGTCGTATTGCGCGATCTCGGCGAGCACACCTTCCAACGCGCGCGCGTCGGCGGTGAGGAATGCGTACTGAACGCGGGCTTGAGCATCGGCCAGCTCGGCGACCGTGGCGGCATGCGCTTCGAGAGCGGACCCGGCGAAAAGACTCGCAAGCGCCGCGACCCGCCACACGGCGCTCAAAAAGCCAGTTGCACTACAATCCATATTTCGAACGATAGCGCGTCCCAAACGTGCTTCAAAGCTGCGCGAGCGAACGTTCCACATGGCCAACACCGCAATGCTCCACTCGATCATCGCTCCCAGCCGAGCGCCCCTCGTCGACATCGGCATCAACCTCGCCCACGACAGCTACGACCACGATCGCTCCGCAGTCATCGCGCGCGCCGTGGCCGCGGGCGTCACGCGCATGGTCATCACCGGCAGCTCGCGCGAGAGTACGATCCGTGCGATCGATCTCGTGCGCGAGCAGCCCGAGCGATTCCGCTGTACGGCCGGCGTTCATCCGCATCACGCGACCGAGCTCGACGAATCCCTGGCGGTTGAGCTCGCGCAGCTCGCCCGCGGCGACGAAGTGGTCGCGGTCGGCGAATGCGGGCTCGATTACTTCCGCAATTTCTCGCCGCCGGCGGCGCAGCAAGCTGCCTTCCGCAAGCAGCTCGAGCTCGCCGTCGAAGTCGGCAAACCCGTCTTCCTGCACCAGCGCGACGCGCACGAGGATTTCTTGGCGATTCTGCGCGATTATCGTCCGCGCCTCGTCGGCGGCGTGGCTCATTGCTTCACCGCCGGGCTCGAGGAGATGCGCGCCTATCTCGATCTCGGGCTCTATATCGGCATCACGGGCTGGATCTGCGACGAGCGGCGCGGGCTGCACCTGCGCGAGGTCGTGCGGCACATTCCGCGCGAGCGGCTGCTGGTCGAAACGGACGGTCCCTATCTCCTGCCGCGCGATCTCGACCCGAAGCCCGCATCGCGCCGTAACGAACCCATGTATCTGCCTCATGTGCTGCGCGCCATCGCCGCGGCGCGCGGCGAGGATCCCGAGGAACTCGGCGCGATCACGACGCGTAACGCCCTCGAGCTCTTCTCCTGGCACTCACAGGTCGTACCCGCATGAACATTGAGCGTCTGCGCGATTTCATCGTCGATGAATGGGAGCGCTCGGTCGTCCCGACCTTGTGCGATTACATCCGCATTCCGAACAAGTCCGCGCATTTCGATCCGCAATGGGCCGAGCACGGACACATGGATCGCGCAGCGCGCCTGCTCGAAGAGTGGTGTCGCGCGCACGCGCTGCCGGGAATGACCGTCGAAATCGTTCGTCTGCCGAATCGCACGCCCGTGCTCTTCATCGAAGTGCCGGGCCGCGGCGGCGACACGGTGCTCCTCTACGGTCACATGGACAAGCAGCCCGAGTTCAGCGGCTGGTCGCCGGGACTGTCGCCGTGGACGCCGGTGCTGCGCGACGGTCGCTTGTACGGCCGCGGCGGCGCCGACGACGGCTATGCCGTATTCGGCTCGCTCGTCGCCTTGCGCGCGCTCGCAGCCCAAGGCATTCCGCACGCCCGTTGCGTGATCCTCATCGAGGCGAGCGAAGAAAGCGGCAGCCCCGATCTGCCGGCATACATCGATGCGCTCGCGCCGCGCATCGGCGAGCCCTCGCTGGTCGTGTGCCTCGACGCCGAATGCGGCAATTACGACCAGTTCTGGGTGACGAGCTCGTTGCGCGGCAATCTGCTCGGCACGCTCAGAGTCGATGTGCTGAAGGAAGGCGTCCACTCCGGCATGGCGAGCGGCATCGTCGCATCGAGCTTTCGCGTCATACGCGCGTTGCTCGATCGAATCGAGGATCCCGTCACGGGTCGGTTGAAGCTCGATGCGCTGCACGCGCAGATCCCGCAGGAGCGCATCGAGCAAGCGCACGCTGCAGCACGTGCGCTCGGCGCGAGCGTCTATGAAAAGCTGCCGCTCGTCGACGGCATGCGCCCGACCTCGGACGATCCTGCGCAGCTGCTCATCGACAGCACGTGGGCGCCGACGCTCTCGATCACGGGGGCCGACGGCCTGCCTTCGCTCGCGGACGCCGGCAATGTCCTGCGCCCCTTCACGGCGCTCAAGCTCTCGTTCCGCTTGCCGCCCGGCGTCGATGCCGATCGTGCCGCTGGCGCCGTCAAGGAAACGCTCGAGCGCGATCCGCCCTACGGCGCAAAAGTGTCGTTCGAGGTCACCTCTGCGATGGGCGGCTGGGACGCGCCGCGTACCGAGCCGTGGCTCGCGGATGCAATTCAAAGCTCATCGCAGCACTTCTTCGGCCGCGAGGCGATGTACATGGGCGTGGGCGGCACGATTCCCTTCATGGGAATGCTGAGCGCGAAATTCCCGCGCACGCAGTTCCTCGTCACCGGCGTGCTCGGACCGCACTCGAATGCGCACGGCCCGAACGAGTTTCTCGACATCGAAACAGGCAAGCGCGTCACCGCCTGCGTCGCGGAAGTGATCGCTGCGCACGCGCAGCGCGCCAGGAAGTAACGGCACGATCGGCGACAGCGCCTCGAGCGTTGTCGCACCCTCACGCAGCCAGCGGATTCGGCTCGGCGTTCTTCTTGACGTTCGCCCAGACGTCGCTGAATGCGGCGGTGACGTTGCCGCGCACGTTGTCGACCGGCGGGAATTCGCGGATCAGATCGTCGATGCGCATCACATTGCGCGGCCTGCCCTTCGGGAACTCGCTCTTCATGGTGAAGACGATCCGCCCCTCGACGGGCACGTCGCCGGTGAGCAGCCGCACCGCCGCCATGCGGTCGTAGAGCGCGTGCAGCGGATTCGGGAAGGTGTAGCGGCGCTTCTTGCCGATCGCGGTCCACTCGATCATCTGCTCGCCGCCGAAGATCGCGCCCGGCATGTCGAGCACGTCCGCGACGAGCAGACCGCGCTGCGTGAGCAGCAGGTAATGGACGTGAATGTGCCCGCCGTTGCCGTTCGGGATCAGCACGTCCCGGAGCATCTCATAGGCGATGCTCGCGATGGTCGCCTGCGTCTGCTTGCGCTCGCGGTACCGGCGCCACAACAGGTAACACCAGACGGCCAGCGCCGCGACGACCAATCCGGCCGCCGCGAAATACGCCCAGATCGGCACGTGGATAGGCATGGACTGCGACAAAGCGCGCCTCAGCTATTCTGCAGTTCCGCCCGTAACGCATCGAGCGATGCGTCGAGTTCCTTTTCCTGGCGCGGCCGCGCCAACAGCTCCGCCAGCGCCGGCGGCAGCGGCACCTCGCGGCCCGTCTGCGCCTCGACGATGTCGTTGAACTTCGCCGGATGCGCCGTCGAGACGATCACCCAATGACCGCGTGCACCGCGGGCGAGCAAGCGGCGGAACACCTTGGCGGCCGTCGCGGTATGCGGGCACCACAACTGGTCGAGCTCGTGCGAATCGCGCCGAATCGTGGCGCGGATCTCGATGTCATCGACGCTCGATGCGCCGATCTGCGTCTGCAGCTCGTCGAAGTCGGGGTGCAGCGAGCGCAGCCGCTCCATATTGCTCGGATTACCCACGTCCATCGCGGAGGCGAGCGTCGGCACGCTCTGGCGCGGCTGCCAATCGCCCGTGCGCAGGAAATCCGTGATCGTCTGATTGGCGTTCGTGGCCAGCACGATCTCGCCGATCGGCAGACCCACGTGCCGCGCCCAGATGCACGCCAGCGCATTGCCGAGGTTGCCGGTCGGAATGATGAAGTTCGGTCGGCGTCCGGTTTCGCGCCACAGCTCGAGACTCGCCTTGGCGTAATAGACCATCTGCGGCAACAGACGGCCGACATTGATGCTGTTGGCGGACGAGAGCTGATGCGTCTGCGCGAGCGACGGATCGAGGAAGGCTTCCTTCACCATGCGCTGGCAGTCGTCGAACGTGCCGCGCACCGCGAACGTGCGCACGTTGCCGCCCCAGCACGCGAGCTGATGCGCCTGACGCTGCGAGACGAGCCCCTTCGGGTAGAGCACCACGACCTCGACCCACGGACGATTGTGGAAGGCCGCAGCCACGGCAGCGCCCGTATCGCCCGAGGTCGCGACAAGAATGGTCAGCTTCTTCGGCGCCGAACGGCGCAACCGCTCGAGCGAAGCGGCCAGGAAACGCGCGCCGAAATCCTTGAAGGCCGAGGTCGGCCCGTGGAAGAGCTCGAGCACCGACGCCGGCGCAGGGGCCTTGTCGAGTGCGACCAGCGGCGCCGGGAAGTTGAACGCTTCGCGGCAGATCTCGGGCAGCTCGGCCGCAAGCTGATCGCCCTCGGCGAACGGAGCCAGCAACTTCGCGCCGATCTCAGGCAACTCGACGTCGCCGTCGAACTGCCGGCAAGTGAAATGCGGAAAGTGCTCTGGGATGTAGAGCCCCCCGTCGGGCGCAATGCCGTTCGCGATCGCTTCGCCGAGCGACACCTTGAGATCGGGGTTACGAGTACTGACGTAATGGAGCATAGGGAATCGAAACGAGCGAAACGATCAGTCGACGACGCGCGCGCCGGCCGGGTCCAACGTGGAAATCCAAGCGTCGCTGGCCAACCCGTGCGCCGCGAAGCCTTGCACCATCGCGTCGCGAATGCGCTCGGCGTGCTGCTCTTCGCACCACGCGAACACCGTCGGGCCGGCTCCGGAAATCGAGCAGCCGAGCGCACCGTTGCGCATGGCGCCGTCCTTGACGTCCTGAAAACCGGGAATCAGCACTTTGCGCTGCGGCTCGATGATGACGTCCTCGAGCGATTCGCGAATGAGCTGAAGGTCCGAGGTGAAGCATCCCGTGAGGAAGCCGGCGAGATTCGCCGATTGCCAGATCACGTCGGACAGATCGATGGAGCGCTTGAGGATCTCGCGCGCCTGGCGCGTCGAGAGAACCATGTGCGGATGCACGAGGACGCAGCGCACCGTCGCCGGCACGGGAATCTGCTTGACGTTCGGATTGTCGATGCCGACCGTGAGCACGAGGCCGCCGAACAGCGACGGCGCGATGTTGTCGACGTGCACCGAGCCGCTCGCGACCGCCTCGCCCTGCATCGCGAACTTGAGCAGGCCCAGTTTGTCGAGCGGCGTGGCGAGCAGCGCGTTGGCGGCGACGACGCCGGCCACTGCCGAAGCAGCAGAGCCGCCGAGACCCGAGCCGAGCGGAATGCCCTTTTCGATGTCGAGCTCGACGCCGAAGTCGAGCCCGAGATCGCGCACCATGCTCAACACCGCCATGCCGGCGGTATTGCGCTCGGCTTCCGTCGGCAGCGGCGCATTGGCGCCCGTGATCGAACGGATCCGCACCGTGCGTTCCGGGATACGCCGCGCCGTCACGCGATCCCCGATCGCCTGAAAGCTGTGGCCGAGCACATCGAAGCCGACGGCGACATTGCCGACGCTCGCCGGCGCAAAGGCGGTAGCTATCTCACGCATGCTCAAAGTTTCGCACCAAGGTACGCGCAGACGCGCAGCAGATCGGCGAACACCCCGCCGGCGGTGACCTCAGGTCCCGCACCCGGACCTTGGACGACGAGCGGATTCTGGTTGTAGCGCTGCGTGATGAACCGCACGACGTTGTCGGTCAGATTGATGTTCGCAAATGTGTGGGAACGCTCGAGCTCGACGAGCCCGACCGTCGCCTTGCCCGTCGCTGCATCGAGCGAGCCGACATAGCGCAGGACGCGGTTACGGGTGCGCGCGGCTTCGAGCCGCGCCGCCATCGGCGCATCGAACTCGTGCAGTCGATCGAGGAATTCCTGCGGCGAGCAGTTGGCGAGCGCCGGCGGCACCAGGCTCTCGAGCTCGACATCGCTCAGCTCGAGCCGCAGCCCCATTTCGCGCCCGAGGATGATCAGCTTGCGCGCGAAGTCCATGCCGGACAGATCGTCGCGCGGATCGGGCTCGGTATAGCCCTTGGCCTTCGCCGCACGCACGACGTGCGAGAACGGCTCGCTGCCGTCCCAGACGTTGAAGAGATAAGCAAGCGTGCCCGAGAGAATGCCTTCGATGCGACGGATCTCATCGCCCGTCTCGCGCAGATCGCGCAGCGTTTGAATGATCGGCAGACCCGCGCCGACGGTCGCTTCGTAGAGGTAATGCGCCCCGCCCTGTCGCCGCGCTTCGTGCAAGCGTGCGTAGAACTCCAGATCGGCGCTGTTGGCCTTCTTGTTCGGCGTGACGATGTGAATGCCGCTTGCGAGCCACGCCGGATAGCGCGCCGCCACCTCGGCACTCGAGGAGCAATCGATGATGATCGCGTGCGGCAGATGATCCGCATGCACGTGCTGTGCGAACTTGGCGAGATCCGCCGGCTCGCTGTCGGCCTTGAACGTCTCGCGCCAGTTGGCAAGGTCGATCGCCGAGCTCGCCAGATGCATCTGCTTCGAGCTCATGATGCCGCGCACGCGCAGATCGACCTTGAGCTCGCGCGAAAGCCGCTCGGTCTGCTTGGCGAGCTGATCGAGCAGCACGCCGCCGACGACGCCCGGACCGATGAGGCCGATCGAGATCGTGTGCGGCGAAAGATAGAAGCTCGAGTGCACGGCGCGCAGCGCGCGCGAGGCCTGCTTGCTGTCGATGACGACCGAGATATTGCGCTCGGACGCGCCTTGCGCGATCGCACGCACGCTCACCGCCGCAGCGCCGAGCGCGCCGAACACCTTCGCTGCGACACCGTGCGCACCGGCCATGCCGTCGCCGACGGCCGCAAGGATGCTGCAACCCGGATCGACGTCGACGCTTTGAATCTGACCTTCGCGCAGCTCGCGATCGAAGGCTTGCCGCACGACCTGTTCCGCGCGCGCGGCTTCCTGCGCCGGGATGGCAAAGCAGATCGAATGTTCGGAGCTGCCCTGGGAAATCAGGATCACGGAGATGCCGTGCTCGCGCAGCGCACCGAACAGACGATGCGCCGTGCCCGGCACGCCGATCATGCCGGCGCCCTCGACGTTGACGAGCGCCACGCGATCGATCGAGGTGATGCCTTTGACGGGCAGCTGCGAGGTCGGCGTCTCGCAAATGATCGTACCCGGCTTGTCCGGCGCGAAGGTGTTCTTGATCCAGATCGGGATGCCCTTCTTGACGGCCGGCGCCATCGTCTGCGGATGAATGACCTTGGCGCCGAAATACGCGAGCTCCATCGCCTCGCTGTAGGACAGCGAGTCGATCACCTTCGCATCGGGCACGAGCCGCGGATCGGCGCTCAATACGCCGTCGACATCCGTCCAGATATAGATCTCGCTCGCATCGAGCAGCGCACCGAAGATCGATGCCGAGAAATCGCTGCCGTTGCGGCCGAGCGTGGTCTGCAAACCCTTCGGGTCGCGCGCGATGAAACCCGTGATGATGAGCGTGGCCGGTTCTTTCGGCACGAGGCGCGCGGCATTCGCATGCGACGCTTCCCACTGCACGGCGGGCCCGAGCGGTCCCCACTCGACGCAGACGACTTCGCGCGCATCGAGCCATTGCACGGTGCCGGGCCGGCGGCCGCGGCTGCGCAGGTACTCGCTGAAAAGACGCGTCGACCAGATCTCGCCGTAGCCGGCGACGAGATCGCGCACCGCCTGCGAGGCCGTGCGAATGAGGCGCACCGTCTGCAGGATGCCGAGGATGTCGCGGCAGTCCTGCGCGAAACGCGAGAGGTATTCGGTCCGCGACTGTTCGGTCAGGAGGGTCTCGGCAATCGTGCGATGACGCGCTTCGAGCGCTTCGAGGCGACGCTCGAGCGAATCCTCCTGGCGCTCCGCGGCGCTCACGAGGTCGAGCAATGCGTCCGTCACGCCCCGGCAGGCGGACAGTACGACCCCGAGCTTCGGATGCGGATCGGCCTCGAGAATGCGCGCGACCCGCTCCATGCATGCCGCGTCCGCTACGCTGGACCCGCCGAATTTATGAACGCGCCATCGCTCCACAGATCAACACTCGTATCTTTCGTCGTCACGGTCCGACGAGCCGCGCCGCGCAGCCGCTCGAGGATGCGCAAACGCCGCGCAAGCGCGCGTGCTCGTGTACGACCAGGGGACACGAGCCAGTCAGCACGAAGGCGGGACTGCCGTAAAGCGCACGAGAACGTCGGGAGGGCGACACTCTACTGGGCGGAACGATAGGCGGCAAGTTCACGGGTCTCGCGTCGGCGCAACGCTGCCCGCGCGGCGCGCCCGCGCCGTTTACGTCGCTCGATGAATGCATCGGCAGGCAATCAGGCAGCGGGTCAGCCGGCTTTCGGCGTCTCGTGCCGGCCGAATGCGACCAGCGTGTTCGGTCCCTCTTCGCCGGCCGCGGCAGGCGGTACGCCAGGACGCGCCAGGCACAGGGTTTCCCCGGGATCGCTTTGCAGGTTCTGCGCCTGCTCGTTCAGATACACCACTCGCGCCGGACCGATCTGAATCAAATCGCGGTGCTGCAGGCGCCGGCGCCCGACCCGACGCGAATTGACGAGCACGCCGTTCGTGCTGCCGAGGTCGAGCAAGAGGTCCTCGCGGCCGTCGCGCACGATCAGCGCGTGATAGCGACTCACGAACACCGAGTCGATCTGCACGTCGGCGTCTTCGCTGCGGCCGATCAGAATGCGCCGCGCCGTGAGCGGCACGTCGCGATCGACCATGCCCTGCATGGAAATCCTGAGCGTGGCCGCGCTGGACGTGACGCTCTGCGTCTCGACACGCTCCTCGTCCAGGACGGCGGCGGGCAGACGACGATCCTGCCATCCAAGCTGCGCGATCGCCTCATCGAGCGCGCGTGCCCCGATGCGCTCCTCGCCGGCGACGACGGCGCAGGCCATCGCGCGTTCGCACAGGCGACTGATGGGGCCCGGCACGCCGCGCGTGCAGGCATGAATTTGGCGCATCAGCGTGTGCGGCACGAGCGCATCGGGATCGGCCGCGCCCGCGGCTCGCAGCCGATGCGCAATGTAGGCTGCCGTTTGATCCTCGGTGAAGGCAGGCAGCGCAAAACGCTGCACGCCGGAGGCGAAGAGATCGATCATGCGCGGCGAGGCGAGCACGAGCTCCAACGACGGCTGTCCGAGCAACAGGATCTTCAGGATCCGCTGCCCTTCGACTTCGAGCGCCGCGAGCCAGCGCAGCTCCTCGAGCACCGAGGGATGCATGCTCTGCGGATTCTCGACGATAAGCACGCAGAGCCGGCCGATGGTGCCTTGATGAACGAGAAACCGCTCGAGCACGCGCCGCCGATCGGTCTTGTCCTGGTCTTCGAGCGGAATGCCGAACTGGCGCAGGATCTCGAGTAGAAAATCGCGCGGAGCGATCTGCTCGCGTTGCACCGCTGCCGCCACGAACCGATCGTCGAGCTGCGCCAGCAGGCGGCGGATCAGATAGCTCTTGCCGCAGCCATGCTCGGCGATGACCACCGCCGAGCGCGTATCCGTCCAGAGCGCGCCGCCGAGGAACTGCAGCGCGCGCAGATGTTGATCGCTGGGAAAGAAGAATGCGTCGTCAGGCGTATCCGCGAACGGCGCGCTTGCGAGGCCCCAAGGAAACCGATCGCCGCTCGAGGACGGCGCGCTAGCGGATTCGGTCATGCCAAAGAATATGCAGGATGTGTTCTAAGCCGTTGATTATACCAGCCCTTTTGTTTGGATTCATCTATTCCCTGACACGCGGATTTGACAATAGTCGCTACGCTGGCAGAACACAAGAGCGCTGCAACACGAAGAAGGAATGGTGGGTCGGGAGGGAATCGAACCCTCGACCAGCGGATTAAAAGTCCGATGCTCTACCGACTGAGCTACCGACCCGCACTGAGCTGAGTTGTGAACGCTGGCTCCGCTCGCAGGCGACGTTCGCGAGCCGTCCGGCGTCCGGTCCTCGATCGAAGGGCGCGCATGATACAGAAACCCGCGCCCGCGATCACCGGAAAATGTTCTTCAGGCGACGTACCGCGTCGGATCGGGCAGCCCCGCCGCACGGAATCCTTCCCGACGCAACCGACACGCATCGCACTTGCCGCAGGCCCGCCCCGCCTCGTCCGCCTGATAGCACGACACGGTCAAACCGTAGTCGACGCCGAGCTCGGTCCCGCGCCGAATGATTTCCGCCTTCGTCAGATCGATCAGCGGCGCGGCAATCCGAAAGCGCATGCGCCCTTCGACCGCCACCTTGGTCGCGAGATTCGCCACCTGCTCGAATGCCTGGACGAATGCAGGACGACAATCGGGGTAGCCCGAGTAATCCACCGCATTCACGCCGATGAAGATCGTCGGCGCTTCGAGCACCTCCGCCCAACCGAGCGCGAACGCCAGCATGACCGTATTGCGCGCTGGCACATAGGTGACGGGAATGCCGACTTGCGGCGTTTCCGGCACCGCAATGTTGGGATCCGTCAGCGCCGACCCGCCGATGCCGCCCAAATCGATACGCAACGTGCGATGCTCGACGGCACCGAGCGCCTGCGCCACTCGCGCGGCCGCTGCGAGCTCGGCGCGATGCCGCTGCCCGTAGTCCACACTCAGGGCGTAGCATGCATAGCCTTCGGCCCGCGCGATCGCGAGGGTCGTGGCCGAATCGAGGCCGCCGGAGACGAGCACGACGGCGCGTTGTTGCTGCTGGTTCATGATGCAGTGAACGTATCGGCGAGCGCGCGGTTCAACGCCCGGGCGCATCTCCCCACAGGTACTTGTGCAATTGCACTTGCAAGCGCACGGGCAAGCGCTCGTCGAGAATCCATTGCGCGAGCGTACGCGCCTCGAGCTGCGATGCGCTCGGGCTGAAGAGCACCATGCAGCGCTCGTGCAGCCTGCGCGCGCGCACGAGCTCGCGCGCCCATTCGAAATCTGCGCGATCGCAGATCACGAACTTGACCTGCTCTTCAGGCCGCAGGAGCTCGAGATTCTCGAGACGATTGCGCCCAACCTCGCCGCTGCCCGGCGTCTTGACGTCGACGACGCGCACGACGCGCGCATCCACGCCCGAAATGTCGATCGCACCGCTCGTTTCGAGCGAGACCTGGTAGCCCGCATCGCAGAGCCGTGCGAGCAGCGGCAAGCAACCCTTCTGCGCCAGCGGCTCGCCGCCGGTGACACAGACATGCCGTGTGCCGAACGAGGCCACACGCTCGAGCACGGTTTCGATCGGCGTCCACTCGCCGCCGTAGAACGCATACTGCGTGTCGCAGTACTGGCAGCGCAGCGGACATCCGGTCAGGCGCACGAACACCGTCGGCCAGCCGACGGCATCCGCTTCGCCCTGGATCGAGTGAAAGATCTCGGTCAGCTTGACGCGCGCCGCGCTCGGCTGCGGCGCAGTGGAAACGCTGACCTCTTCCGAACGCTCAGTCATCGAGGTGCCGACGGGAACCGATGCGACGTAGACAGCGCGCGGCGACGGACAGAGGCCCGCTCACGCCGTCGCTGCTTCGTCACGTCGTCGCACCGCCGCTCCGTCCATCCGGCACGCTCAATGGCCCTCGCTCTCCATCTTCGTGAGACGTTGCGCGGCCAGCCGCGCCGCCGTGGTATCGCCGAAGCGCGAGACCACTTGGCTGAGCGCGGCACGAGCTGCCGGCCAGTTCTTCAGCTCGTAGTTGCAGTAGCCGATCTTGAGCAATGCATCCGGCACTTTGCGCGAGTCAGGATACTTGTCGAGCACGGCCTGGAAGTGACGCAAGGCTTCGGCGTACTTGCGCGTCACATAGTGCGCTTCGCCGAGCCAATACTGTGCATTGTCGGCAAGCGCGCTGTTCGGGAACGTGGTCAGGAACTCCGAAAAGCCGCTGATTGCTTCCTGATACTTGCCGTCCTTGAGCAGGTCAAAGGCCGCCTGATAGTTGGCGCGATCGTCACCCTGCGGAATCGGCAGCCCCGACGTGGCATTGCGCCCCGCGCCCGCACCGCCGCCCACTCCGCCGCCTTCGAGCGCGGCCAAGCGGCGATCGACATCGCCGTACATCTGGCGCTGCTGATCCTGCGTCTGATTGAGCGCGTGCTGGAGCTCATCCAACTGCCCGCGCAGCATCCGCGTCTCGTTGCCCACCGCTTCGATCCGCTGCGACAGATCGAGCAGGCTCTGATTCGCGAGCACGCGCTCGATCCGAAGCAGCCGCCCATCGAGCTCGGTGAGCTTCTGCACGACGGGATCTTCCTCGGGCGGCGTGCTCACGCACCCGGCAAAGAACGTGCACGCGGTCAGCGGCACGAGCGATCGCAGCAATACGGCACGCGGCTTCATTGATCCGTCCTGTCGGTCAGCGGCTGTAGACGAACTCGACGCGACGATTCTTCGAGTAAGCGGACTCGTCGCTGCCGAGGACGGCGGGCCGCTCTTCGCCGTAGCTCACCGTCGTGATCTGAGCCTCCGAGACGCCTTGCAGCATGAGCGCACGGCGCACCGCCTGCGCACGACGCTCGCCCAGACCGATGTTGTACTCGCGCGAGCCGCGCTCGTCCGAATGGCCCTCGAGACGCACGCGGCGCTCCGGATTGCCGTTCAGATACTTCGCGTGCGCAGCCACGATCGGCACGTACTCGGGCTTGATCTCGGCGCGGTCGTAATCGAAGTAGATGATCGTGCCGGCGCGCCGCGCCTCCTCGAGCGCGCGCTGCTCGGCCGTGAGCGCACCGCCCGACACCTCGCTGTCGAGCGAGCCGCCCGTCGCGGCGCCGCCCACTTGTTCTTGGGTCTGCCCTTCCGGGATCGTGGCCGGCTTCTTGGGGCAGCCTGCGAGCACCAAGCCACTCGCCGCGATCAGCAAAAGCTGCGTGAGACGCATTCGGTTCTCCTGAGCTTAAGAAACGATTCGAACGAACAGAGATCCGACGCTTCGACCCGCACGCCGCAGCGTGCGCAGAACGCGGTCGGGCGCAAAAAACTTGGGAAATTCTGCCACAAGCACCCCGTAAGCAACATGGCAGCAGCGCGTTACGGCGTTTGATTGAGCGCCGTACGCGACGATTCGGGCGGGAACGGCGACCAGGCCGGCTCGCGCACATCGCCGCTGCTCGCGGCCAGCTTCTGCTGCACGCGCCCGTCGACGGAAACGGTCGCGAGCACGCCGCGGCCGCGATCCTGCGTGGCATAGATGAGCGTCGCCCCGTTCGGCGCGAAGCTCGGGCTTTCGTCCTGCCGGCCCTGCGTCAGCACTCGCACCGCCTTGGTCGCCAGATCGACCAGTGCGATGCGGTAATTGCCGCGATCGAGATGTACCACGGCCAGATGCTTCCCGTCGGGCGAAATGCGCGGCCGCGCGTTGTAGCTGCCTTCGAATGTGACGCGAGTTGCGCGATTCGGGTTCGCGACGTCGACCTCGTAGATCTGCGGTCCGCCGGCGCGATCGGACATGAAATACAGCTTGCGTCCGTCAGGCGACCACGCCGGCTCGGTATCGATGCCCGGATCGAAGCTCATGCGCGTCAGCACCTGATTCGCGAGATTGAGCGTGTAGACGTCGACGTCGCCGTCCTTGCGCGAGAGCGTCAACGCCAGCATGGTGCCGTCTGGCGACCACGCCGGCGCACCGTTGATGCCGGCGCGTGCCGACACGCGGCGTCGCTCGCCGGTGCGCAAGGTCTGCACGTAAATCGCGGATGCTTTGTTTTCGAACGAGACGTAGGCAATGCTCTGTCCGTCGGGCGACCACGCCGGCGACATGAGCGGCTCGTTGGAGCTGGCGATGACCTGCTGATTCTCGCCGTCGGCATCGGCCACGATGAGCTTGTAGCGTTGCTCGGGCGGCGTGCCTTCGACGCTGATGAAGGCAATGCGCGTCGAGAACGCGCCGCGAATGCCCGTCAGCTGTTCGAACACGATGTCGGCCACGCGATGCGCCATCGCGCGCAGCGAGTTGCGCGCGGCGGTCAGGCGCTGGCCGGTCAAACGCTGACCCGTGAGCACGTTGTACAACTCGAACTCCGTCGCGAAGCGATCCGCGCCGTCCGGGATCAAGCGGCCGACCACGATGAAGTCGCTGCGCAGAAGCCGCCAGTCCTGAAAGCGGATTTCATCGCCGCGCGTCGGCCGATCGATCATGTCCTTGCGATCGAGCGGTGCGAAGCGCCCGCTCCTTTGCAGGTCGGCAGCGACGATTTCGGCGATATCGATCGGCGCGGTCCCGGTCGACTCCCAGCCGAAGGGCACGACCGCGATCGGCACCGCGTCTTCCTGCCCGCGCGTGATCTCGATCACGAGCTGTGCGCGTGCGCCCGTTGCCGCGAGCAAGAGCAGCACCCAGCACACGATTCTCCTGACGTTCTTGATCATGCAACGAGTCTCCTGGGCGTTAGTTCTCGGCTTTGAAGACTAGCAGCAAAGTCCGCTCGAACAACCTCGGATCGGACGGCTGCGGCAACGGCGAGGCGCGCATGACGGCCGACTCGATCGATTGCCGTACCGCCATGTCGCCGTTGCAGCGAGTCACCTGCGCAGACAGCACGGTGCCGCCCGGCGCCTGCGTCACCCGCACCTCGCATTCCAGATCCGGACGCACCGACGGCGGCCGATTCCAGCGCCGCTCGACGTGCTGCTTGATGATCGCCACGTACTCGGCCATCGCGCTCGAGCCGCGCGCCTGCATCATCTCCTCTTCGGCAGCGAGCTGCCGGCGCAACTCTTCTTCGCGCGCGGCCTGAGCGCGCGCTTCTTCGGCTTCGCGCCGCTTGCGCGCTTCTTCTTCCTGTTTGCGCTTGATCTCCTCGGCACGCTTACGCTCGGCTTCGGCTTGCCGTTTCCTTTCGGCCTCCGCCGCTTCGCGGCGCCGTTGCTCTTCCTGGCGCTTGCGTAATTGCTCTTCCTCGGCGCGCTTGCGCTGTTCCTCCTCGATGCGCCGCTGGCGCTCGACCTCGCGCTCGCGCGCGGCGCGCTCCTCGGCTTGGCGCCTTTCGGCTTCTTCGGCTTGCCGGCGCCGCGCCTCCTCCGCTTCGCGTTCGCGCTGGGCACGCGCTTGTTCGTCTTGGCGCCTGCGCGCAGGCTGCTCCAGGACCGACGAGTCGACCACGACGGCCTGGATCGCAAGCTGCGGCGGCGGCGCTTTACGCGACATCTGCAGCATCGTCAGGCCGAACAGGCCTGCGAACAGGACGTGCAGCAGCAGCGCGCCGAGCAGATACAACCAGTGCTGACGAACGAACTCGAGCATCGGTCAGCGATTGCTGCGGCGTGGCGTGGTGTCGCGCGGGTCCGTGATGAAGCCCACCTTTTCCGCGCCGGCCTCCTGCAGCAACACCATGCCCTCGACGACACTGCCGTATGGGACGGTCCGATCCGCTTTGACGAGCACCGGCGTCTTCGGCTCGCGCCGAAGCACCGCCGCGACGCGCTCGATGACCGTATCGGCGTCGATCGGCTTCTCCTCATCGCCGCCGATGTTCAGATAGTAGTTGCCCGCTGCATCGACGCTCAGCACGAGCGGCTGCTGCTCGTTCATGTCCGGCGGCAGCGGCTCGGCGCCCGCCTTCGGCAGATCGACTTTGATGCCTTGGGTGAGCAGCGGCGCCGTCACCATGAAGATGATGAGCAGCACGAGCATCACGTCGATGTAAGGAACGACGTTGATCTCGCCCATGAGCCGCCGGTGGCGCCGGCCCGAGGTTGGCGTGAGCGGCGTCATACGCGCGCCTCGGCGGCAGCGTGGTTCTGCGCGCTGCGCGACAGATTCGCATGCCGCTGCAGAATCGACGACAGCTCTTCGGCGAACGTGTCGTAGCGCAGCTCGATGCGGCTGACCTGATCCGCGTAACGGTTGTAGGCGATGACCGCGGGAATAGCGGCGAAGAGACCCATTGCGGTTGCGATCAGCGCTTCTGCAATACCCGGCGCTACCATCGCCAGGGTTGCCTGCTGGACGTTACCCAGGCCGTGGAACGCATTCATGATGCCCCACACCGTACCGAACAGACCGACGTACGGGCTCGTCGAGCCGATCGTCGCCAGCATCGAGAGGCTGTGCTCGAGACGATCGCTCTCGCGCAGGAGCGCGACGCGCATGCCGCGGCGCGAGCCCTCGATCAGCTGCTCGGCGCTGACGCCGTGCTGGCGCAAGCGTGTGAACTCGCGGAAACCCTGCTCGAAGATCGCCTCCATGCCGCGCGTCACCTTGCGACTCTGGTCGATCGCGCGAAACATCGCTGTCAGATCGCCGCCCGACCAGAACATCTCCTCGAAGCGATCGGCATCCTGGCGCGCGCGGTGCAGCTCCGAGCGCTTACGCAGCATGATGGCCCAAGAGACGATCGATGCGAGCAAGAGCAGCGCCATGACGAGCTGCACGATGATGCTCGCCTGCAGCACGAGCTCCAGCGGATTCAAACTATTCGTCATTCGCTCTTCTCCTCGAGTAACCCTTCCGGCAACGGCCGCGGCCGATAGCTCTGCGCATCGAGACACGCCACGCGCACACGGCCATCGAGCAGCAGCTCCCCGCCCACGCCCTGCCTGTAGATCTCCTGTTTGAACGTGACGCTCGCCCGCGCGGCCTCGGCCACCTCGCACGTCACGTGCAGCAGGTCCCCGTAGCGCGCCGGCCGCCGAAAATGCGCCTCCACGTCAACGACAACGAACAGGCGATTGTGTTCCTCGCGCAGCGGTTCCTGCTCGATGCCGCGGGCACGCAGCCATTCCGTCCGCGCCCGTTCCATGAACTTGAAATAGTTGGCGTAGTAGACGATCCCGCCGGCGTCGGTGTCTTCCCAATAAATTCGAACCGGAATCGAAAACGGCGTCATGAGCTCGATCTTCAATGGAACGCAGAAGCGCCGCGCTGTGGCTGGCGCGGCTCGATGAGTCGCGAGCAGGGCCGACCGCGGTCGCTATTGTTGTTCTGGATTGGGCCGCTGCACATTCGCTCGCTTCCTCGCAGGCTCACTCCCGCTCGAACAAGTCGCCGCTCACGTTACGCTCCGGCGCCTTCAGGCCGAAGTGCAGATAGGCATTTCGCGTTGCGACGCGGCCGCGCGCCGTGCGCATCATGAAACCCTGCTGGATCAGAAACGGCTCGATCACGTCTTCGATCGTGCCGCGTTCCTCGCCGAGCGCCGCCGCAAGGCTCTCGACTCCGACCGGACCGCCGTCGAACTTCTCGATGATGGTCAACAGAAGCCGGCGGTCCATGACATCGAACCCCTGCGGATCGACGTCGAGCAGATCGAGCGCCGCTTGCGCCACCTCGTCGGTGATGCGTCCGTCGGCTTTCACCTCGGCGTAATCGCGCACGCGTCTCAACAAGCGATTGGCGATTCGTGGAGTTCCGCGCGAGCGCTGCGCGATCCGCCGCGCCCCGCCCTGATCGGTGGGTACGCCGAGAATGGCCGCAGAGCGCGCGACGATCCGCTGCAGCTCATCGAGGTCGTAGAACTCCAGGCGCTGCACGATGCCGAAGCGGTCGCGCAGCGGCGAGGTCAGCAATCCCGCCCGCGTCGTGGCACCGACGAGCGTGAACGGCGGCAGATCGAGCTTGATGGAGCGCGCGCTCGGGCCTTCGCCGATCATGATATCGAGCTTGAAGTCCTCCATCGCCGGATAGAGGATTTCCTCGACCGCCGGGGTCAGCCGGTGGATCTCATCCACGAACAGCACATCGTTCGGCTGCAGATTCGTGAGCAGCGCCGCCAGATCGCCCGCCCGCTCGATCACGGGACCAGAGGTCTGTTTGAGATTCACCCCGAGCTCGTTGGCGATGATGTTCGCCAACGTCGTCTTGCCGAGACCCGGCGGGCCGAAGATCAGCACGTGATCCAACGCCTCGCCGCGGTTGCGCGCCGCCTCGATGAAGATCTCCATCTGCGTCTTGACGGCCGTCTGCCCGACGTAGTCGGCCAGACGCTTCGGACGCACGGCGCGATCGAAGGCGTCTTCGTCGCCTTGTGCGCCGGCAGAAACGATGCGGTCATGCTCGATCATGATCGGATCCTACGCTGTAGGCGCGCGGCCATAGGAGCGCTGAACGGGAAAGCGCATCGTCATCGTGGGCCTATTTCGCCTTCGCCGCCGCCTGCAAGGCGCGACGGATGATCTCTTCGGTCGTCTGCGCCGATTCGTCGACGGTCTTGAGCAAGCGCATCGCCTCGGCCGGCTTGTAACCGAGCGCGATGAGCGCGCTGAACGCCTCGTTCTGCGGCCCGCTGCTCGCCGGCGCAGCCGGCGTGCCGGGCAGCGTCGCCGGGCCGAGCTGGCCGAACGTCTTGATGCGATCGCGCATCTCGACGACCAAACGCTCGGCGGTCTTGCGGCCGACGCCCGGAATGCGCACGAGCGCATCGACGTCCTCGGCTTCGATGCACGTGAGAAAGCTCTCGACCGTCATGCCTGACAGCAGCGCGAGCGCCAGCTTGGGACCGACGTTCGACACTTTGAGCAGCTCGCGAAAGAGCCGCCGCTCGCGCTCGGTCCAGAAACCGAACAAGACATGCGCGTCTTCGCGCACGACGAGATGCGTGAAGAGATTGACCTCGGCACCGGTCGCCGGCAGCTCGTAGAACGTGGACATGGGCGCTTCGAGCTCGTAGCCGACGCCGCCCACGTCGATGACGAGCTGCGGCGGGTGTTTGGCGGCAAGACGCCCGCGAAGGAAACCGATCATCGAGTCGCGCCCGCCGCAAGTGAGGCCAACGAACGCAGCTTGCGCGAGTGCGCATGACACAGCGCGATCGCCAGGGCATCCGCTGCGTCCTCGGCGAGCGTCCCGGAAATGCGCAACAAGCGTTGAACCATGAGCTGCACCTGCTCTTTCTGCGCCCCGCCCGTGCCGACCACCGCCAGCTTCACCTCGCGCGGCGCGTACTCGAACACCCGCGGCCGAATCGCGAACGTCGCGCTCAACGCGGCGCCGCGGGCTTGCCCGAGCTTCAACGCGCTGTCGGCATTGCGATGCATGAACACGCGCTCGATGGCGACTTCGTCCGGCCGATATTCCTCGGCGAGCCGAGCGACTCCCAAGAAGATCTCTTGCAGGCGTTCCGCGAGCGTCGCACCGCTCGTGCGGATGGCGCCGCTCACGAGGTAGGCAATGTCGGAGCCGTTGGCCTCGATCACAGCGTACCCGGTACGTTGGGATCCCGGATCGAGCCCCAAGATACGGACCTGCGCCGGCAGCGCGCCTTCGCACGGGGGCGTCGTGAGGGTTGCAAGACTGTGCGGGCGCCGCAGCCTGCGCAAGGAGTTCTCCGCCTCTGATTCGAATGTGACGGGCCGGTATGATACGGGAAACCGCCGCACCCCGGCACCAGGTTACGCGATGCAAACTGCCGACACGCACACCGACGCGCTTGCCGCTACGAACAGCAGCTCTTCCTCCAAGCGCGACATGCTCATCGCCCGGCTGCGGGGGGAAGGTACGCCTGCGCCCGAGCTGCTCGATCGCGCCGAAGCGATCTGCGCGATCGTTGCAGATCTGACCGACGACGAGGAGCTCCTGGCGGGCGCCTTGCTGTTTCCGCTCGTCGAAGCCGGCGCGCTCACCATCGAGCGCGCGGCCCTGTTGGGCGGCGACAGCGCGGCGCGCATCGCGACCGAGCTCATGCGCATCGGCACGTTGAACGTCGCCGCGTCCTCGAAGGGCGTCGGTGCGCTCTCGGCCAATCAGGCCGAAGCGCTGCGCAAGATGCTCCTTGCGATCGTGACCGACCCGCGCCTGGTGCTCGTCAAGTTGGCAGCGCAACTGCACCTGTTGCGCGCCTCGAAGGACGCACCCCAGGCCGTACGCGAGCAGATCGCCTACGAGACCCGCGAGATCTACGCGCCGCTCGCCAACCGCCTCGGCGTCTGGCAGCTCAAGTGGGAGCTGGAAGACCTGAGCTTCCGCTACCTCGACCCCGAGAACTACAAGCGCATCGCCGGGTGGCTCGCCGCCAAGCGCGTCGACCGCGAGCGTTACATCGAAGAGGTCAAAGGCATTCTCAAGCAAGAGCTCGACAAGGCCGGCATCAAGGCGGACGTCGCCGGACGCCCGAAGCACATCTACAGCATCTGGCGCAAGATGCAGCGCAAGCACTTGTCGTTCGATCAGCTCTACGACATCCGTGCCGTGCGCGTCATCGTCGAGACGATCGCCGACTGCTATGCCGTGCTCGGCGTGGTGCACGGCCTCTGGCCTTACATTCCCGGCGAGTTCGACGACTACATTGCAACGCCCAAGGACAATTTCTACCGCTCGCTGCACACCGCGGTCATCGGTCCGGGCAAGCTGCCGCTCGAAATCCAGATCCGAACCCGCGAAATGCACGAGCATGCCGAGCTCGGCGTGGCCGCGCATTGGAAGTACAAGGAAGGCGCCAAGACGACCGCTGCCTACGAGCAGAAGATCGTGTGGCTGCGTCAGCTCCTCGAACCGGGCGACCGCGACGCGGAAAGCGAAGGCGATTTCCTCGAGCGCGTGCGTTCGGAGCTGTTCGAAGACCGTGTGTATGCGCTCTCGCCGCGCGGCGAGGTCATCGACTTGCCGCGCGGGGCGACGCCGCTCGACTACGCCTATCAGGTGCACACCGATCTCGGCCATCGGTGCCGCGGCGCCAAAGTGAACGGGCGCATGGTGCCCCTCAATCAGCCGCTGCAGAACGGCGATCAGGTCGAGATCATCACCGGCAAGCAGCCGAATCCGAGCCGCGACTGGCTCGTGCCCTCGCTCGGTTACCTCGCCTCGCCGCGCAACCGCAGCAAGGTGCGCGCCTGGTTCCGTAAGCTCGACGAAGAGCAGAACCGCATCCAGGGCAAGCAGATCCTCGAGCGCGAGCTGCAGCGCCTCGCCATTCACTCGGTGACGCTGCCGGAGCTCATCAGCGAGTTCAACATGCAGAATGCCGATCAGCTCTATCAAGCGATCGGCGAAGGCGAGATCAACGTCGCGCAGATCACGGGCGCGATCCAGCGGCGCGCCAAACCGCAGGAGCTGCCCTCGCCCGTGCCCCGCAAGCCCGCGGAGGCCACTCCCGGCGGCCAGGGCGTCACTGTCGAAGGCGTGGGCGATCTCTTGTCGCACTTCGCGCGCTGCTGCGGTCCAGTGCCGCCGGAGCCCATCATGGGCTACATCACGCTCGGCCGCGGCGTCAGCATCCATCGCGCCGAGTGCCCCAATCTCAGGCGCCTCGAAGAAACGCATCCGCAGCGCGTGATCGCCGTCGAATGGGGCAGCGCCGTCGAGCGTTCCTTCTCCGTCGAAATCAACATTCGCGCCTTCGATCGACGCGGCCTGTTGCGCGACATCACCGCCGTGCTCGCGGACATGAAGATCAACATTCAGGGCATGAACACGATCACGCACGAGCCCGACGGCATCGCCGACATGAACGTGAAGGTGCTGGTCAGCGATCTCGAAGAGCTCGCGCGGATCTTGGCGCGCATCCAAGGCCTGCCGAACGTGTTGAGCGCGCGGCGGAAAGGCTGATGGATGGGCTGGGGCTGGAGGCAGGAGGCTGGCGCAAGAAGCCGAGCCCCTACTGCCGCTTTTCTGTCGCCCGTAGCCCGTAGCCTGCGCCTGTAGCGCGTTGCTATCTCTGTCGCAGTGCTCGCAGCGCGTACAGCGTCAGGATGATCGCGAGCGCGGCGATGAACGCATAAAGCTGCGTGATGCCGCCTTCGGCTTGGTTGCGGATCGTCTCGAAGCCGAGCCAGACGACGGCAATGCAAGCGAGGATCGGTACGAGCGGTCCGCCGGGAATCACGAATGGTTCGCCGTCGCTGCGCACGTTGCGTCGGCGCAGGAGCAATGTCGACACCGCGCAGAGCAGATACAGCGCGAGCGCCGCAAGATTCGAGAATCGCGTCAGCCATTCGAACGTGCCGATGAGCGCAAAGAAGGCGACGAGGCAACCGTAGACCACGATCGCGACGTTCGGCGTGCGGAACACCGGGTGGACGGCGGTCAAGGCAGCGGGCAAGAACCGATCCCGGCTCATCGCAAACAAGCCGCGCGGCTCGGACAGCATGTTCGCGCTCAGGTAACCGAACATCGACACGATCGCCGCCGCGATCATCACGGTCCGCGCACTCGGCCCGAGCGCCACGCCGGCGGCTTCAGCGAGCGGCGTGCGGCCGGTGTGCGCAAGATCGAGCCCCATGATGCCGAGCGCGACGAACTGAATCGCAAGATACAGCGCCGTGATGCCGCCGAGCGCAAGGAAGATCGCGAGCGGCACCGTTCGCGAGATGTTCTTCACCTCTCCGCTAGGAATCGTCGCGCCTTCGATGCCGGAGAAGGCAAAGATCATGATGCCGGCCGAGCCGAGCACCGTGCTGATGTCCGGAACGCTCGTCCAACGCAGATGCTCGGGCTCGACGAAGAAAACCCCGATCGCGACGAACAGCACGAGCGGCAACAGCTTGATGAGCGTGATCCCTTCGAGCACGCGCGCGCCGAAGCGTACGCCGCGCAGATTGATGGCCACGAGCGCGCCGACCACTGCCACGATCAGCACCTTGATTGCCCAGGCCGGCGCAGGCATGCCGACGAGCGCGAGCAGCGAATGCACGAAGCCGTTGACGATACCGGACGCAGCGAACAGCCCCGTCGTCAGCACCAGGCATCCCGCCACGAATCCGAACAGCGGCCCCATCGCAGTCTCGACATACGCATACGAGCCGCCTGTCGCCGACAAGCGGCTGCCGTTCTCGGCAAAACAGAGGACGACGAGCCCGATGACCACGGCGCAAGCCACGTACGCGAGCGGCGCCGCCGTGCCGAGCGCGATGACCGCCGTGGCTGGCAGAAGAAAAATGCCGCTGCCGACGGTGTAGTTGAAGATGTTGGCCGCGAACTGCCGGACACCCAGCTCACGCACGAGCAAGCCATCGGGATTCTGGCTTCGATCCATCGTTGCTGCCTTCCGCTTGAGGTGATCGACAAGGTAGCTGGTATGGGACGTGGTGGGAACGTCTTGCTTACACGGGCAGACGGACGCTGCGCGCGGGAGTGGACGCGACCAGGCAGGCTGCGGCAAGGAGGGCCCCCTAACGCGTCATGGAGGCCACTCGCTGTTGCGACGGCATGGCGGCTGCGGTTGCGGCAGGAAGAAACGCTGATGCGCCGCCGATACGCTAAGGAAAGTAGAGCCGGCAGCAGGCTGCCGAAAACAAAGAGGCGCGCAGTGCGCGCCTCTGGCTAGAGCCTACGGCCTACGGATAGGCGCTTCGCGCCTATCCGTTCACCGATTCGGAAAATCGATCGCGATCTTGTCCGCATTCAACGCCGCTTCGTGCAGCGCTTCGGACAAGGTCGGATGCGCGTGGATCGTCCGCTGGATGTCCTCGGTGCTGGCCGAGTACTCCATCGCGAGCACGGCTTCCGCAATCAGCTCGCCGGCCATCGGGCCGATGATGTGCACGCCGAGAATTTCGTCGTCGTCGGTTGCGGAAATGATCTTGCAGAAGCCCTGCGCCGCTTCCATCGCGCGGGCGCGGCCGCTCGCCATGAACGGGAACGTGCCGACCTTGTACGGGCGTCCGCTCTTCTTCACTTCTTCCTCGGTCTGTCCCACCCAGGCGATCTCGGGCGCCGTGTAGATGACCGACGGGATCGTCTTGTAGTTGACCTCGGCCACTTTGCCCGCGATCAAGTCGGCGACCATGACGCCCTCTTCCTTGCCCTTGTGGGCAAGCATCGGGCCGCGTACGAGATCGCCGATCGCCCAGACGTTCGCTGCATTGGTGCGGCAGTCTTCGTCGACCTTCACGAAGCCGCGTTCGTCGAGCTCGACACCGGTGCCCTCGCCGAGCAGATCCTGCGAGTACGGCCGACGGCCGACCGCCACGACGACTTTGTCGACTTCGATCTGCTGCGCACCTCCGGCATCCGTGTACTTGAGCACGATGCCCTTCGACGTCTTCTCCGCCGCAGCGACCTTCGCGCCGAGACGAATGTCGAGGCCGAGCTTCTTCAGGTGCTTGAGCGCTTCCTTCGCGACGGCGCCGTCAGCCGCCGGCAGGAAGGTATCCAGCGCTTCGAGCACGACGACTTCCGAGCCGAGCCGCCGCCATACGCTGCCGAGCTCGAGCCCGATAACGCCGGCGCCGATGATACCGAGCCGCTTCGGCACGCTGTCGAACTCGAGCGCACCCCACGAATCGACGATGTCGCGGCCGTCGAACGGCAGGCTCTTGAGCTCGGTCGGCTTCGAGCCGGTCGCGAGCACCACATGCTTCGCGGTGAGGATCTGCTTGTTGCCGTCCTTGTCCGTGTACTCGACCCGGTTACCGGAGAGGAGCTTGCCGTGGCCCTGCAGGCCCGTCACGCCGGCCGCCTTGAACAGCGCGGCAATGCCGATCGTCGATTGCTTGACGATCTGCGCGCGGCGCTTCTGCATCGCGGCCAGATCGAGCGAAATCTCGCCCGCCTTGATGCCGTGCGTCGCGAACTCGTGCTTGAGGCGGTAGTAGAGCTCCGAAGACTCGAGCAAAGCCTTGGAGGGAATGCATCCTGCGTTCAAGCACGTGCCGCCGAACGCATACGAACCGTCTTTATTACGCCACTCGTCGATACAGGCGACCGACAGCTTGTTCTGAGCGGCGCGAATCGCGCACGGATAGCCGGCGGGGCCGCCGCCGATGACGATGACGTCGTATTGAGAAGCCATTCTGTCTCCAACCGGGTAGTCGTGATCCGGGGCCGTTCGCGCTGGCGCCGAGGCTAGCCGCTACGACGACCCCGCACCACGCAGACGACCGCGTGTTCTCAAAGCTGCAGCAGAAGCCGTGCAGGATCCTCGAGCGCCTCTTTGATCGCCACGAGGAATTGCACCGACTCGCGACCATCGACGATGCGGTGATCGTAGGTGAGCGCGAGATACATCATCGGACGGATCTTGATCTCGCCGTTCACCACCATGGGACGCTCCTGGATCTTGTGCATTCCGAGGATGCCCACCTGCGGCGGATTGAGGATCGGCGTCGACATGAGCGAGCCGAACACACCGCCGTTGGTGATCGTGAAGGTACCGCCCGTGAGCTCTTCGAGCGAGATCGAGCCATCGCGCGCCTTCTGCGCGTACGTGCCGATCGCCGCCTCGATCTCCGCGAAGCTCATGTTCTCCGCATTGCGCAGCACCGGCACCATCAGGCCGCGATCCGTCGACACCGCAACGCCGATGTCGTAGTACTCGTGGTAGACGATGTCGTTGCCGTCGACGGAGGCGTTGACCACCGGGAATTTACGCAGCGCCTCGATGGCCGCCTTCACGAAGAAGGACATGTAGCCGAGCTTGACGCCGTGCGTCTTCTCGAACTTGTCCTTGTAGCGCGCGCGGATTTCGTTGACGGCCGTCAGATCGACCTCGTTGAAGGTCGTCAGCATCGCGGCCGTCGACTGCGCCTGGATCAGACGCTCGGCGATACGGGCGCGCAGACGCGTCATCGGTACGCGATGCTCGCTGCGCGAGCCTGCTGCGCTGGGCAGCTTCGCCGCCGGAGCGCTGGGCGCGGCCGGCTTCGCCTGCGGCGCCGCCGCGTCCTTGTTCGCAAGGTGCTGGATCACATCGCCCTTGGTGACCCGCCCGTCGCGGCCACTGCCGGCGATCTTCGCCGGATCGAGCTTGTGCTCTTCGACGAGGCGCTTTGCCGCCGGTGCGAGCTTGGCCGCTGCTTGCGCGCCTTCCGCCTTGGCCGCGGGTTTGGCCGCTGCAGGCGCAGCTTCCGCCTTGGCCGGCTCGGCGGCCGCCACGGCGCCTTCTTCGATGATCGCGAGCACCTGACCGCTCGTGACCGTCGCGCCGTTCTCGACCTTGAGCTCCTTGATCACGCCCGCCGCGGGCGCCGGCACTTCCAGCACGACCTTATCCGTCTCGAGATCCACGAGATTCTCGTCACGCGCGACCGCATCACCGGGCTTCTTGTGCCAGGCGACGAGCGTCGCGTCCGTCACGGACTCAGGAAGTTGCGGGACTTTGACTTCGATGCTCATGAACACGTCTCGGAAAATAGAAATAAAGGATGGCGGCGCGCGAACAGCGGATGGCCGAGACGGCGTTCAATGGCATCGGAGCGTGCGTAATGCCCGCACGCTCCGCCGCCCGCGACCCATGACTCGATATCCGCTTTCATCCGCATTCTAGTTCGACTTGCCTACGGCCTTGAGCCGCATCGTCTGGCGCACGGTCTCTTCCGTTCTGGTCGAACGCAGCGCCGCATCGACGAGATCGCGCTGCTGCTCGATATGCATCTGCGGAATGCCGGTCGCCGGCGCCGCGGCCGGTGCACGGCCGGCGTACAGCAGCACCTGATCCTGCGTGAGCGGCTCCTGCAGACGATGGCGGATCTGATACCAGCTGCCTTGGTTCTGCGGCTCTTCCTGGCACCAGACGATCTCGTGCGCGTTCGGATACTTGCGGATCACCGCCGCGTACTCTTCGATCGGGAACGGATAGAGCTGCTCGATGCGCACGAGCGCCACGTTCTGGATGCCGTCGGAGCGGCGCGACTCGAGCAGGTCGAAGTACACCTTGCCCGAGCAGAACACGACGCGCGTGACCTTCTCCGGCTCGATGCGATCGATCTCGTCGATGACGTTCTGGAACGAGCCCTGCGCGAGATCCTCGAGCGAGGACACCGACAGCTTGTGTCGGAGCAGGCTCTTCGGCGTCATCACGATGAGCGGCTTACGGAACGGCTGCTTCATCTGCCGGCGCAGCATGTGGAACATTTGCGCCGGCGTGGACGGCACGCACACCTGCATGTTCAGCTCTGCGCAGAGCTGCAGGAAACGCTCGAGGCGCGCCGAGGAGTGCTCGGGGCCCTGCCCCTCGTAGCCGTGCGGCAGGAACAGCGTCAGCCCGCACAAACGGCCCCACTTGGCTTCGCCGGAGCTGATGAACTGATCGATGATGACCTGCGCGCCGTTCGCGAAATCGCCGAACTGCGCTTCCCAGATCGTCAGGCAGTTGGGCTCGGTGGTCGAGAAGCCGTACTCGAAGCCGAGCACCGCCTCTTCCGAGAGCAGCGAATCGATGACCGTAAAGCGCGGCTGACTCGGCGCGATGTGCTCGAGCGGCACGTACGTCTCGCCGGTTCCCTGATCGTGCAGGACGGCATGACGATGGAAGAACGTGCCGCGCCCGCTGTCTTGTCCGGTGATGCGCACCTGGAAGCCTTCGCTCAGGAGCGTCGCGTAAGCGAGCGTTTCGGCAAAGCCCCAGTCGAGCGGCAGCTGACCCGCCACCATCTTCTGGCGCTGCTGAATGATGTTCGACACCTGGCGATGCAGCGTGAGCTTCGGCGGCAAGGTCGTGAGCTTCGTGCCGAGGTCGCGCAGCGTCTCGACGCTCACGGCGGTGTCGATCTGCGCCGGCCGCTCCTTGAGCTGGAACTTGGTCCAGTCGACCGTGTGCTTGTTGCCGATCATGCCGAGCGAGTTGCGCACGGTCGGACGGCCTTCGTCGAGAATGCGACGGTACTCGTCGACCATCGCGTCGACTTCCGCCTGCGTCAGCACGCCTTCGCCGATCAGCTTCTGGGCGTACTTCTGGCGCGTCGTGGGCTGCTCGCGAATCCGCTTGTACATGACCGGCTGCGTGGCGGCCGGCTCGTCGGCTTCGTTGTGACCGCGACGGCGATAGCAGACGAGGTCGATGACGACGTCCTTGTGGAACTTCATGCGGTATTCGAGCGCAAGGCGCGTGACGAACAGCACGGCCTCGGGATCGTCGCCGTTCACGTGGAAGATCGGCGCCTCGATCATCTTCGCGACGTCGCTGCAATAGAGCGTCGAGCGCGAATCGCGCGGATCGGAGATCGTGAAGCCGACCTGGTTGTTCACAATGATGTGCACGGTACCGCCGGTGTAGAAGCCCCGCGCCTGCGACAGCTGCAGCGTCTCCATGACGACGCCCTGTCCCGCGAACGCGGCATCGCCGTGGATCAGCACCGGCACCACCTTGTCGCCCTTGGTGTCGTTGCGGCGCTGCTGGCGCGCACGCACCGAGCCCTCCACCACCGGATTGACGACTTCGAGGTGCGAGGGGTTGAAGGCGAGCGCAACGTGAACGTTGCCGCCCGGCGTCCGGATGTCGGTCGAGAAGCCCTTGTGGTACTTCACGTCGCCCGAACCCTGCATGTGGTTCGAGTCGTAGTTGCCTTCGAACTCCGAGAAGATGATCTGCGGCGGCTTGCCGACGACGTTCACGAGAACGTTCAAACGGCCGCGATGCGCCATGCCGATGACGATCTCCTCCACGCCGGACTTGCCGCCCTGCTGGATGAGGTCATCGAGCATCGGGATCAGGCTTTCGCCGCCTTCGAGCGAGAAGCGCTTCTGCGCCGGGTACTTGGTGGCGAAATAGAGCTCGAGACCTTCCGCCGCGGTGAGATCCCACAGGCAGGTCTTGCGCTCTTCGGCCGAGAAGCGATGCCGCACCCGTCCTTCGAGGAAGCGGTTCTGCAGCCACAGACGCTCGGTCGAATTCGACACATGGGCGAATTCCGCGCCGATCGTCCCGCAGTAGATCTCGCGCAGCTGCGACAGGATGTCGCGCAGCTTCATGCGCGCCGGAATCGCGTCCGTACGGGCGCCCGTGTAGAACTCGGTGTCGAGATCGGCTTCGCTCAGACCGAAGTACTTGAGCTCGAGCACCTCCGGCACGGGACGCTGCATAAGCCCGAGCGGATCGATGTTGGCGAGCAGGTGGCCGCGGTTGGAGTACACCTGAATGAGGCGCGAAACCGCGCCCTGCTTGGCAGAAAGCTCCGCCGTTGCGCTGTCCGGTGCTGCCGCAACCGCAGTGCCGCGCGAACGTGCGCGTTCGGCCAAGGCCCGGCGGATGGGCTCGTGCGCCGTCTCGCTCCGCGAGGCGGCCCCCAGCGAAGCGAAAAACTCGCGCCACCGAGGTTCGACCGTGCCCGGATCCTCCAGGTACTGTTCGTAGAGAGCTTCAACGTAGGAGGCGTTACCTGCCCCAAGGGGAGTGGAGTCGAGCAAAGCTCGCAAAGAGTCGCTCATTGCGGATTGTGGCTTCCCGTGCGGAGTCGGAAATGTAAGAAAGACGTCGTTACGTCAAAGGCTGCTAGTGTAGCCGAACACATGGCGTGTAGAGAAACACCGGCATGGCGCCCGAACGCGGTTTCGTGATGTATCGCTCGCATGCCGAACATGCACGGAGAGGCGGCTGGCGCCTTCCCGCCGATTGCATCGGATCGGGCGAAACCTGCCTTCGCAATTGACGGCCGCGCAGACCGTCGAATCCGTCAACCGCCCCGCTGCAGACCGACCGGAAACCGCATCACCGAACCGTCGGACGACACGGGCGTCTCGATGATCCGGTTCGCCCCGACCACCGTCGCCCCGGGCGGCACGTCGCGCGTCACGACAGCGTTAGCACCGATCGTCACGCCATCGCCGATCCGCACATCGCCTAGCACGCGCGCACCAGCCCCGATGAACACATCGTTGCCGATGACGGGCGCCACGTTCTCGCCTTGGTCCTTATCCCCGATCGTGACCTGCTGCATGATCGTGACCCGTTCGCCGATGGCCGCCTGCGCATGCATCACGATGCCGTACGGATGCGGCATATAAATATGAGCGGGCAGTCGGCAATAGATATCGCTGTTGTACAAGATTCGTACGAGCCGACTCAGCACCGGGATGTGCCGTCGGCAGAAGAACAACAGGACTTCGGTCGCAAAGGGATTCTTGGGGACGGGCACCGGCAGGCGCAGACGCTCGGCCGTGCGGTCCGCGAGATACGAAACGATGGCCCGTTCGGCGGCGGCAACCACTCTCTCGAGCGGCTCGCGCGCATCGAGCACGACGACGTTTTCGTAGCCCCGTAACAGACGCCGGTATTCGCTTCGCTGACGCTTCGTCTCTTCCGCCGAGAGCTCCGTCCCGCGCTCGCTCAAGAGCTGCGACGGTGCATCGAGCACGAGCCACAGATCGGGACGCGGAATCCACGGCAAGAGCGCCCGCGCCAAGGCCAACGGTCGACGCATGCGATAGCGCAACGGATCGACGAGCACGTCGTCGTAATAGCGGTTCGACAGCACTAGCATGCTGCGAGACAGCCGCGGCCGGATCTGCCAGCAATAGCCCAGCCAGTAATCGAAGGCGAACATGATCAGCTTGGCCATCGTCGCAAGCCGTCCGCGCGGCCGCTGCGCCCGACCAGGCGTCGACGAGCCGCGGAAGATCTGCGGCCGCAAGTCCATCGTGTACACGCCGCGGAACGGCGCGAGCGGCCGCTCCTTCAATGCGTTGATCACGCTCGCCTTGCCGACGCCGACCGGCCCCAAGCACGCGAGCAGCAAGCCCGACGGCCGAATCCATTCGTTCACGCGCGCACGGATTTCGTAGAGCCAATCGAGCGGCCGGAAATGCTTACGGCGCCGAATACCCTTGCGCAGCAACGGCATGATCTCGCGCACGACCTCCCAGTCGCCGCTCTCCGCTGCGCGCGCGATCACCCCGCCTTCGCGTGTCGGATCCCAGAACTTTGCCGTTTGCGCCGCGGCACCCAGCGGATCGCGCAGCCAGCATTCCTCGAGATGCTGTCCCTGCGCATCGCTCAACGTGCCCTCCTCCACGCATCGCAGCAGGTAATAAATGAACTCCATCGCCGGCGTCGCGACGACGAAAGCCGGCCGCAGCCGCACGGTGCCGGGTTCCAAGTGGCGATCCTTGAGCAGCTCACGCCCCTCGAGCAGCAGCCGGCCGCGACGAATGAAGCTCGCGAAGACCTCTACGGCGACGAACTCGGGCCGCTGATCGCGATGGAGCAAGCCGATGAGGCTGCGCCAACCGAGCCGCTCTTCGCGCACGCACGTCACGAGCTTCGCCTCGTTGCGTCGGCAGAACTTGTGGAGCACGAGCGGCACCTGCTCCAAATATTCCTGACCGATCACGATCTCGATGCGCTGGGCCCCGCCCGTACGCGCCGGCGAGCACGCATCGCCGAGCAACGCGTAGTCGATGCGTTCCTCTTCGAAGAACCGGCACAGCTCGGTTGCAACCAGATGGACGCTTCGCATCGGGTCCGCGTTCAATAGGCGTTCTTGTCGGTCAGGATGATGCGTGCGGTGCGCAGCAAAATGGCGATGTCGAGCGCGAGCGACCAATTGCGCAGGTAATGCAGGTCGTATTCGACGCGGCGCTTCATCTTCTCCAAGCTCTCCGTTTCGCCGCGAAAACCGTTGACCTGCGCCCAGCCCGTGATGCCGGGACGCACTTTGTGACGCAGCATGTAGCCGTCGATGAGCTTGCGGTATTCCTCGTTGTGGGCCACTGCGTGCGGCCGGGGGCCCACGAGGCTCATGCTGCCGCCGAGCACGTTGAACAGCTGCGGCAGCTCATCGAGCGAGGTGCGACGCAGGAAGCGTCCGAACGGCGTCACCCGAGGATCGTCCCGACGCGCCTGCGTGACGGCATCGTCGTCCTCGCACACCCGCATCGTGCGGAACTTGTAGACGAAGATGCGCTCGCCGTAGAGACCGTAGCGACGCTGCTTGAAGATGATCGGACCCGGCGAGCTCAGGCGCACGCCAATCGCGATGGCCAGCATGAGCGGCCAGAGCAACGCAATGAGGATCAGCGCGAAGACGATGTCGCTCGCGCGCTTGAGCACGCCGTTCATGCCGCAGAACGGCGTCTCGCAAACGGCCAACACCGGAATCCCGTCGATCTCGGCCAGCTGCGCCCGGATGAGATCGAAGCCGAAGATGTCCGGCACGAAATACACCGATGCCGTCGTATCGCGCAGCTCTTCGAGGAGTCGCACGACGCGTTCCTCCGCGCGAATCGGCAGACAGATGTAAATGTTGCTCACGCCGTTGAGTCGCACGTAGTCCGCCACATCCGACATCGTGCCCAGCAACTCCTCGGGCGGCAGATTCTCCAAGCGATCGCTGACGCGATCGTCGAAGAAGCCTTTGAACGTGCCGAGATGCGGATTGGCTCGCAAGCGCTGCGCCAGACGCCGACCGCATTCGTTCGCCCCGACGATCACATGGCTTTGTACGATGGAGCCGCGCAATGCCGAGAACGCGGCGAATCGTCGTAGCCCTATCTGCGCGGCGATCACGACGAACGGCGTCACCGCAAACCAGGTAAGGATTACTTTGCGCGAGTACGTGTCGGTGACTTTGAACGCGAATGCCAAGAACAACAGCACCGCCGACACCATCAACCACTCGCCGAAGATGTGATGCCGTAGGATGGCGCTGACATCCCTGCGGCCTGAAATGTCCAGCACCGGTGCGCTGACGATCTGCGTGGCAACGATGAACGTCAACGCTGCCAGCGCCCAGTACGGCGGCGTGATGCGCTGACCGTAGATCAACGCGCATGCGAACAGCGTCGCGACGATGACGATCGGATTGAACGTGTACTTGAGCAGCGTGACGGACGGCGGCTCGGCCGTCCCGCGCCGCACGCGCGCGTAATGGCTACGCTGCGATGCCCGCGCGCGCGACGCGCTTGGCACCGGTGCGCGAATGACCTTGGCGTGTGCAGACTCGCGCATGAAGAAGTCGCGTCGGAGAAGTCAGACAGACAGGTGTCTAACTAACTCGTTCTGAAAAAGTTCCGCGTGTAGCATGCACGCAATAAAGCACGACGCGCGGCGCATCGCGAATGTTGCACGACACAGACGCGGCAGTATTACAAAGCTGTTCTAGGGAAGATGACGTGCACTTCAAGAGTGCGTGTCGTTGTCTATGAGCGTCCTCACTCCCGAGACGACAGAAGGAAGCTTCGCCGCTTGGCGGCCTGTGCTTCGCCAAGGCAGGGAGGCTGCTTTCGCAGCATGGAGAACGCTGCGGCATCACGGCGCCCGCTTCGCCGCAAGGCGAAGTCGGCGCGAATGAGACTTTGGATAGTCACTGCACGATCGCCTCGCACAGAGCGGTTCGCGAGATTCGGGCGTTGCATGTCTCGCATGCAAGCGACGACTTGCCTGAGCTCTTTATAACTTAGACAAGGCGAGCCGATCGACCGAACGTGTCATTGGGCGCTCACTGCAAACCGCGCCAGCCGAAAGAAGGCTGCTCTGCGCACTTCCGGCCAAACGGTCGGTGAGCGAACGTGGCTCGCGTCGCTGCGCAAGCGGCGCCCCTGCCGCTTTGAGGGAGCGTACCCGGCATGAGCGCGCGCAAACCCGCATTGCTTGCCGCGCGAACGCTCCCCTATGATCGGTTTTACATGGCGCCTCCTTCTTGCAAAGGCGCTTCGAACGAGAACAGGACTGCCGATGGATCTGAACTTCACTCCCGAAGAGCTCGCCTTCCGCGACGAGGTACGCGAGTTCGTGCGTACGAAGCTGCCGGCCGACTTGAGCGAGCGCGTCAAAGCGGGTCAGGCGCTGCGCCTCGAGGATTACCGGCGCTGGCAGAAGATCCTCTTCGAGCGCGGCTGGGGCGCCCCGACGTGGCCCAAGGAGTTCGGCGGCACCGGCTGGGATCCGATTCGGCTGCACATCTTCGAAGAAGAGCTCGCGCTGGCCGGCGCACCGAAGCCCGTGCCGTTCGGCTTGCGCATGGTGGGTCCGGTCATCATGGCCTTCGGCAGCCGCGAGCAGCAACAACGTTTTCTGCCGCGCATCGTGAGCGGAGAGGACTGGTGGTGTCAGGGCTACTCCGAGCCCGGCTCCGGCTCCGACCTCGCCTCGCTCAAGACGCGCGCCGAGCGTCAAGGCGACTATTACATCGTTAACGGACAGAAAACCTGGACCACGATGGGCCACCAGGCGGATTGGATCTTCTGTCTCGTGCGCACCGATCCGAACGCCGCCAAGCCGCAGCAAGGCATCAGCTTTCTGTTGATCGACATGCGCTCGCCCGGCATCACGGTGCGTCCGATCATCACGCTCGATGGCGCGCACGAGGTCAACGAAGTCTGGTTCGAGAACGTCAAGGTACCGGTCGAGAACCTCGTCGGCGAAGAGAACAAGGGCTGGACGTACGCCAAGTTCCTGCTCGGCCACGAGCGCACGAGCCTCGCCGGCATCGGTTCCTCGAAGCGCGAGCTCGGACGCTTGAAGCGCATCGCGCGCGAGGAGACGAAGAACGGTCGACCGCTCATCGAAGACCCGCTCTTCGCCGCGCGGATTGCGCAAGTGGAGATCGAATTGATGGCGCTCGAGATCACGGCCCTGCGCGCGTTGTCCGCCGAATCGAAGCAGCAGGCGCCCGGGCCTGAAGCCTCCATTCTCAAGATCAAGGGCACCGAGATCCAGCAGGCGCTGAGCGAGCTCATGATGTATGCGGTAGGCCAGTACGCCTTGCCGTTCGAGCGGCACTCGGCGGAAGAGAACGATTTCGCGAGCATTGCCGGGCCGGACTACGCCGCGCCGCTCGCCGCGACGTACTTCAATCTGCGCAAGGCGACGATCTACGGCGGCTCGAACGAGATTCAGCGCAACATCATTGCGCAACGGATTCTCGGACTGTGAGCGCAAACGGCTGAACGCGCCCGAGCCACCCTCACTCATTTCTATCTGACGCTGCCCATGGACTTCACCTTTACCAACGAACAGCAGCTCCTCGCCGATACCGTGCAGCGGTTCGTGCGCGAGCATTACACCTTCGAGGCGCGCCGCGAGATCCTACGTTCGGCCGCCGGTTGGAGTCGCGAGATCTGGCAAGAGCTCGGCGGTCTCGGGCTGCTCGCGATCAACGTGCCGGAAGAACACGGCGGCCTCGGTGCCGGCCCCGTGGAGACGATGCTGGTGATGAACGCGCTCGGCGCAGGGCTCGTGCTCGAGCCGTATCTCGGCGCCGCCGTGCTGACGCCGTCGTTCCTGACGAAGTTGGACGACGCTGCCGCGTCCGCCGAGCTGCTGCCGCTCATTGCAACCGGCGAACGCATCGTCATCGTCGCGCATCAAGAACCGAATGCTCGCGGCGAGCTCGCCCTCGTCGCCACCCGCGCCGAGCGCAGCGGCGACGGCTATGTTCTGCAAGGCAAGAAGAGCGTCATCGCGCACGCTCCGACCGCGGACGAATTCCTCGTGACGGCGCGCACGAGCGGCAAGGCCACCGACGCCGCCGGCGTGCGCGTCTTCCGCGTGCCGCGCGCGACGGAAGGTCTCGCGGTGCGCGCCTACCGCACGTTCGACGGTCAATGCGCGGCCGATCTCGAATTCGAGCGCGTGCGCGTACCGAGCGAGAATCTCATCGGCGCCGAGGCGGATACCCTCGCCGCGCTCGAAGCGGCGCGTCACGTCGCCCTCAGCGCACTCTGCGCGGAAGCCGTCGGCATCATGAAAGCGGTGAACGACGCGACGCTCGAGTACACGAAGAATCGCAAACAATTCGGTCAGCCGATCGCCCGCTTCCAAGTGCTGCAGCATCGCATGGTCGACATGTTCATCCATGCCGAGCAAGCGACCTCGATGAGCTATCTTGCGGCCATCAAGTGCCAAGACGCCGACGTGCAGGAGCGTCGCCGCGCGCTCGCGGCCGCCAAGACGCTCATCGGTCAAGCCGCACGCTTCATCGGTCAGCAAGCCGTGCAGCTACACGGCGGTATGGGTCTGACCGACGAGCTGATGGTGAGCCATTACTTCAAGCGGCTGACCGCCATCGACCTGACGTGGGGCGATGCGGATTTTCATCTGCAGAAGTTCGCCGAAGCGCTGTAGCGAGCGGCGGCGACGGTCGCGCGCCCGCCTCGTCATTTCACCATCCTGCCGCCGTACTCGCGCGTTCGGCGCCGCTCCTCTTCCACGAGCGCATCGAAGCCGGGTCCGCGCGCGGTGCGCTCGAGCACGCGCGCCTGCCGATCCAAGCGCCGCAGCGCTGCAAGCCGTTCGTCGTTACCGAGCTTCGCGCGTGCGACCGCGTCCTTGAGCACGCGGATCGTCTCGTCGTACACCTTGAGGGGCACGGGAAACGGCGCACCGTCCTTGCCGCCGTGCGCGAACGAAAACCGCGCCGGATCCGAGAAACGCGCCGGCGCGCCATGGACCACTTCCGCCACCAAGGCGAGCGCCGCGACCGTGCGCGCACCGACGCCCGGCGTCAGTAAGAGATCTGCAAAATCCTTCGGTCCTCGATCGGCAGCCGCCGCCAGTACGCCATGCAGACGCCTGAGCACGACGTCGCTGGCGCGCACCTCGTGACGGCCCGGCATCTGCAGATGCGGCAACGGCTCGGCGGGCATTGCAGGAACGGGCTCTGAGAATAGATCGCGTGCCGTATTGTCTGCTTCGCGCAAACGCTTCAGTACGCCGATCGTGCGATCGGGTCCGGCATGAACGAGCTCGAGTCCCGCAGCGCGATTGCGCGCAGCGCGCGCGTCCGCGAGATTGACGATCGTGCCCTGATGGCGGCCTTCGATGCCGGTATGCGGCGAATCGAAAAAGCCGCGCAGCCCTTCCGACAACCAGTGGTAACGCCGTGCTTCGCGCCGCTCTTCGTTCATGCCCTGCTGTACGACGCACCAATGACCGTCGCGCGAGACAACGAACGTATGCAGATACAGATCGAATCCGTCCTGCACGGCCGCACTGTCGACCTTTGCGACCAGTTTGCTCGCTTGTACGAGGGACGGCGCATCGAGACCGGTTCGATCGCCGATCGCAAGCAGCTCGGTCGGTGTCGCACGCGAATGCGCACCCTTGCCGCCGCAGATATACAAACCGAGCTCGTCTTGCACAGGCGCAAGCCCGCGCTTGAGGGCGCCCATCACGCTCGTTGTGATGCCGGAGGAGTGCCAGTCCATCCCCATCACCGTACCGAAAGCCTGGAACCAGAAGGGATGGGCCAGCCGCCGCAGCACTTCGTCGCGACCGTAGTGAAGCACGATCGCTTCGACGATGACGCGCCCGAGCCGCGCCATACGCGCGGCAAGCCACGGCGGCACGAAGCCGCCGTGGAGAGGAAGATCAGCGCTGCCGGTGCGTCGAGCCATGGTGCGCCATTTTGCGCGCAACGCCGTGCGCAGTGAAAGCGCGCGGCCGGCTCACGCGCGCCTGCGCCGGCTACGAAGCCTGAGACGAATCAGCTCCCTTCGCGCGCTCGGGCCGTGAGCTTGAGCAGTCGGCCGCCTTTGCCGTCCTGCTCGTCTTCGAGAATCCACAGCGCGCCATCCGGGCCTTGCTCGATCTCGCGGATACGCGCGCCCATGTCGAAGCGCTCCGCTTCGCGCGCGCTCGTGCCGTCGAACTCCACGCGAATCAGCGCCTGCGAAGCCAAGCCGCCGATGAAACCGCTGCCCTGCCACTCGGGAAACTCGCTGCCGCTGTAGATGACGAATCCGGCCGGCGCGATCGACGGCACCCAGCTGACCACCGGCGCTTTGAATTCCGGCCGCGTCGCATGATTGGGAATCTCCTTGCCGTCGTAATGCGAGCCTTCCGAGACGAGCGGATAGCCGTAGTTGGTTCCGCGCTCGATCAGATTGAGCTCATCGCCGTGCTGCGGACCCATCTCATGCTCCCAGAGGCGACCTTCCGCGTCGAATGCCAAGCCGAGCGGATTGCGATGCCCGAGGGACCAGATCTGCGCCGTCACGCCGCCTTGCTCCGCGAACGGATTGTCCGCCGGCACCGAACCGTCGTCGTTCAAGCGCACGATCTTGCCGAGATTCGTCTGCATGTCTTGCGCCGGATCGAACTTCTGCCGCTCGCCGGAGCTGATCCACAAGTACCCTTGCGAGTCGAATGCAATGCGATGACCGTAATGGCCCGAGCCCGTCACCTTAGGCACTTGCCGCCAGATGACCTCGAGGTTCGTGAGCTTGCCGCCTTGGTCGCCGAGCTCGAGCTTTGCCCGCGCGACCGCCGCACCGCGCGTATCGCCCTCGCCCGGCTCGGCGTAGCTCAAGTACACCAATTGGTTCTCCGCGAACTTCGGATGCAGAACGACGTCGCCGAGACCGCCCTGTCCTTGATAGGCCACTTGCGGCACGCCGCTTACCTCGTATGCGTCGCCGCCGCTCGTGTACACCTTGAGCACGCCCTTCTTTTCGGTCACGAGCAGACGCCCGTCCGGCAGAAACGTCATTGCCCAAGGCTCGTTGAACTTTGCGATCTCGTGGACGACGAAGGGGCGCTCCTGCCCTGACTTGGCGGCCACCTGCGCCTGCGGCGCTTCGGACTGCTGAGCAGCCTGCCGCTGCTCGCCGCATGCCGCGAGCACGACCGTCATACAGGCAAGAACGATGAACCGTGCACTCATGAAGCCTCCGAATTACTCGCGTGGAAAATTGCCCCTGATTAATCCGCCGGCGCCGTGCGGGTTCCCTCCGCACAGGCTCAGCCCACCGCACGCTCGATGATCTCGGCGCCCCGAGCGAGCAGGAAGGAACGAAATGCCACCGTGATCGGCGACAAGCGCTTGTCCCGCAAGTGAATGACGTACCAGTCGCGGAGCAGCGGCAAGCCGCTCACGTTCAGCGTCACGAGCTTACCGGCGGCGAGCTCGAGACTCACAGTGTGCCGTGAGATGAAGCTGATGCCCATGCCCGCCATCACCGCCTGCTTGATGGTCTCGTTGCTGTCGACCTCCATCGAAGCGCGATACGTCACGCCCCGCTCGCGGAACACGTGCTCCATCGAGGCGCGCGTACCGGAGCCCTGCTCGCGAATGATGAAGTTCTCGGACTCGAGCCGCTTGAGCGGGATCTTGCGAGTCGACCTCGCCAGCGGATGATCGGGCGCGGCGATGATGACCAGCGGATGTTTGGCAAACGGCTCGGCCGTAGTCACCAGCTCGCGCGGCGGCCGTCCCATGATGACGAGGTCGATCTCGTTGTTCGCGAGTTGCTTGATGATCTCTTCGCGATTGCCGACGCTGAACTTGATCGACACCTGCGGGTACTCGAGCGTGAACGCCGAAAGCAGCGAAGGCGTGAAGTACTTGGCCGTGCTCACCGAGCCGAGCTTGAGCACGCCGCGCCTGAGCCCGCGCATCTCGGCAAACGTCTCGTTCGCGGCTCGCAACACTTCGTTGATCTGCTGCGCGTAACGCAATAGCGCCTCACCCGCTTCGGTGAGATGAATGCTGCGACCGACGTGCTCGAACAGCGGCATCCCCACTTGCGCTTCGAGCAGCTTCAGTTGTTGCGATACGGCAGGCTGCGTCAGGTGCAGCTCGCGCGCGGCGCGCGTGAACGAACGCTGCTGCGCCACAGCAGCAAAGACGCGCAATTGCCGCAAGGTCACATTGCGCATCGCACCTTCTGCATGCAGACCAGGCATAAGCCGATCTTATCGCACGACAAAGATTATTCCATTGGACCTAATGGCGCTCGCGGTCCACGCTTCGACGCACATCCCTTGGCTCGAGGACACGACGATGAAGCAGATCGGGCACCGAACACTGAGCGCCGCGGAGCGCTACAAGGCAGGCGTCCTCAAGTATGCGGACATGGGCTATTGGGACGGCGACTACGAGCCGAAGGACACGGACGTGCTGGCGGTGTTTCGCATCACGCCGCAGGAAGGCGTCGATCCGACCGAAGCGGCTGCTGCTGTCGCAGGCGAATCGTCTACAGCCACTTGGACGGTGGTGTGGACGGATCGCTTGACGGCGTGCGAACGCTACCGCGCGAAAGCCTACCGCGTCGATCCCGTTCCGGGCGCGCCGGGCCAGTACTTCGCGTACATCGCGTACGACCTCGATCTGTTCGAGCCCGGCTCGATCGCGAACCTGAGCGCTTCGATCATCGGCAATGTCTTCGGCTTCAAGCCGCTCAAGGCGCTGCGCTTGGAGGACATGCGGTTACCCGTCGCCTACGTGAAGACCTTTCCTGGCCCGCCGACCGGCATCGTGGTCGAACGCGAACGACTCGATAAGTTCGGTCGACCGCTACTCGGCGCGACCGTCAAACCGAAGCTCGGACTTTCCGGCAAGAACTACGGACGGGTGGTGTACGAGGCGCTGCGCGGCGGACTCGACTTCACCAAGGACGACGAGAACATCAATTCGCAGCCGTTCATGCATTGGCGCGACCGCTTCCTGTACTGCATGGAAGCCGTCAATCGCGCGCAGGCCGCCACGGGCGAAGTGAAAGGGCACTATCTCAACGTCACCGCTGCGACCATGGAAGACATGTACGAGCGTGCGGAATTCGCCAAGGAGCTCGGCTCGGTGATCGTCATGATCGATCTCGTCATCGGCTACACGGCAATCCAGTCGATGTCCAAATGGGCGCGCAAAAACGACATGCTGCTGCACTTGCATCGCGCAGGTCACAGCACCTATACGCGCCAGAAGTCGCACGGCGTCTCGTTCCGCGTGATTTCCAAATGGATGCGCCTGGCCGGCGTCGACCACCTGCACGCGGGCACGGTCGTCGGCAAGCTCGAAGGCGATCCGAACACGGTGCAGGGCTACTACGGCGTGCTGCGCGAGACGCACAACGCCGTCGATCTGCCGCGCGGCCTGTTCTTCGAACAGGACTGGGCGGGGTTGGGCGGCGTCATGCCGGTCGCGTCTGGCGGCATCCACGCCGGACAAATGCATCAGCTCCTCACCTATCTTGGCGAAGACTGCGTGCTGCAGTTCGGCGGCGGCACCATCGGTCATCCGATGGGTATCGCCGCCGGCGCGACCGCCAATCGCGTGGCGCTCGAAGCGATGGTGCTCGCACGCAACGAAGGCCGCGACATCTGGAACGAAGGCCCCGACATCCTCGCGAAAGCCGCGCGGCACTGTCAGCCGCTGCAAGCGGCGCTCGATACGTGGCGCGACGTCACGTTCGACTACGCGAGCACGGACACGCCCGACTTCGTTCCCACCTCCACCGCCGCTGCTTGATGGAGAGCCCCAATGCGACTGACTCAAGGCACGTTCTCGTTTCTGCCCGACTTGACCGACGAGCAGATCCGCGCCCAGATCGAATACTGCCTGGCGCGCGGCTGGGCGCTCTCCATCGAGTACACGGACGATCCGCATCCGCGCAACACGTATTGGGAGATGTTCGGCGCACCGCTGTTCGACTTGCGCGATGCGGCGGGCATCATGCAAGAGCTCAACGCCTGCCGCGCCACGTTTCCCAATCACTACATCAAGCTGAATGCGTTCGATGCCACCCGCGGCATCGAATCGCTGCGGCTGTCCTTCATCGTGAATCGCCCGGCCGATGAGCCAGGCTTCGGCCTCGTTCGCCAAGAGGGTCCGGGCCGGCAGCAGCGCTACACCACGCGCGCATATGCCACCGAGCGTCCCGAAGGCAAGCGCTACTGACGCTGCCGACGAAGAGCCGCACGATGCAAGACGCCGCAATGAACGCTCTCAGCGAAACAGCCGGGCCCACAGAGAACCGCGCGTTCGACATCCACGCGGCATTCCGCGACTCGCGCGTCGCCGACGTGCTCGCCGAGCTCGACCGCGAGCTCGTCGGTCTTGCGCCCGTGAAGAGCCGCGTGCGCGACATCTGCGCCCTGCTGCTCATCGACGCCTTGCGCAAACAAGCGGGCTTGTCGACCGCCGCCCCGTCGTTGCACATGAGCTTCACCGGCAACCCCGGCACCGGCAAGACGACCGTCGCGCTGCGCATGGCACAGATCCTTCATCGTCTGGGATACGTGCGCAAAGGTCATCTCGTCGCCGTGACGCGCGACGATCTCGTCGGTCAATACATCGGCCATACCGCACCGAAGACGCGCGAGGTGCTCAAGCGGGCGATGGGCGGCGTGCTGTTCATCGACGAAGCCTACTACCTGTATCGACCGGAAAACGAGCGCGACTACGGTCAGGAAGCGATCGAAATCCTGCTGCAGGAGATGGAGAACAGCCGCGACGACCTGGTCGTCATCCTCGCCGGGTACAAGGACAGGATGGACCGGTTCTTCCGCAGCAATCCGGGCCTGTCCTCGCGCATCGCGCACCACATCGACTTTCCCGATTACACCGACGAGGAGCTCTTCGCCATCGCGCAGCTCATGCTCGATGAAATGCAGTACCGACTGAGCGATGCGGCAGTCGAGACGCTGCGCGAGTACATCGCGCGCCGCCGCGCGCAGCCGCACTTCGCAAATGCGCGCTCGATTCGCAACGCGCTCGACCGCGCGCGACTGCGTCAAGCCAGCCGTCTCTTCGCGCGCGGCGGTCCGCTCACGCAGACCGATCTCGTCACCATCGAAGCGCAGGACTTGCGTGCCAGCCGCGTGTTCGGCGCCGGAGGGAATGACGCATGACGCACACTCCGAAGACCTTGACGCGCTTTCTCATCGAGGAAAGCCGTCGACGCTCAGAAGTGCAGGCCGATTTCATCACCCTCGTCACCGACGTGCGGCTTGCCTGCAAGCGTATTGCCGCGCTCATCGGCAAGGGGGCGCTCGGTCGAGCGGACTCGACGAACGTGCAAGGCGAAGAGCAGATGCGCCTCGACGTGCTCGCCAACGACATCTTCGTGCGCACGACCGAATGGAGCGGACAGCTGGCAGGCATGGTATCGGAGGAAATGAGCGCACCCTACGCCATTCCTGCCGAGTATCCGCGCGGCCGCTATCTGCTGCTGTTCGATCCGCTCGACGGTTCGTCGAACGTCGACGTCAACGTCGCGGTCGGTAGCATCTTCTCCATCCTGCGCTGTCCCGACGAGACGTGCGAGCCGCTCGAGACGGATTTCCTGCAACCCGGCACGGCACAGGTGTGCGCGGGCTATGCGATCTACGGACCCTCCACCATGCTCGTGCTCACGACCGGCCACGGCGTGCATGGCTTCACGCTCGACCGCGAGATCGGCGAGTTCCTTCTGACGCATCCGAACCTGCGCATCCCCGAGAGCACGTCCGAGTTCGCGATCAACGCGTCGAACTCTCGTCATTGGGAAGCGCCGATCAAGCGCTACGTGAGCGAATCTCAGGCCGGCGCCGCCGGGCCTCGCGGCCGCGACTTCAACATGCGCTTGATCGCTTCGCTCGTGGCCGAGACGCACCGCATCCTCATGCGCGGCGGCGTCTTCCTGTATCCGCGCGACCGCAAGGATCTGACGCGCGCTGGGCGGCTACGCCTGCTCTATGAGGCCAATCCGATCGGTTTCATCGTCGATCAGGCGGGCGGCCGCGCCAGCACGGGACGCGAGCCATTGCTCGAAGTGACGCCCACCTCGCTGCACGAGCGCATCGGCTTGATCTTCGGCGCGCGCGCCGAAGTGGAACGCATCGAGCGCTATTACCGCGAGTACAACGACTTCGAATTCGACGCCCCGCTCTTCGGTACACGCACGCTGTTCAGGAGCCCTGCCTGATGTCTGCCATGCACCCCATCATTGCCGTGACGGGATCCTCGGGCGCCGGCACCACATCGGTGATGCGCACCTTCGAGCAGATCTTTCGTCGCGAAGGGATCAACGCAGCCTTCGTCGAAGGCGACAGCTTTCACCGCTACGACCGCCTCACCATGAAGGAGAAGATGGCCGAGGCGCTCGCACGCGGCGACGTGCATTTCAGCCACTTCGGACCCGATGCCAATCTGTTCGAGGAGCTCGAAGCGCTCTTTCGCAGCTACGGCGAGAGCGGCCAAGGCCGCCGGCGCCGCTATCTGCACGACGAGCAGGAAGCAAAGCCGTACGGACAACCGGCCGGTACGTTCACGCAGTGGGAACCGTTGCCGCCCGATACCGACTTGCTCTTCTACGAAGGACTGCACGGCGCCGTGGTCACGGACAAGGTCGACGTCGCACGCCATGTCGACCTGCTCATCGGCGTGGTGCCGGTCATCAACCTCGAATGGATTCAGAAGCTCCACCGCGATCGCTCGACGCGCGGCTATTCCGCCGAGGCGATCACCGACACGATCCTGCGGCGCATGCACGATTACGTGCACTACATCTGCCCGCAGTTTTCGCGCACGCACATCAACTTTCAGCGCGTACCCGTCGTCGACACGTCCAATCCGTTCATCGCCCGCTTCATTCCGACGCCGGACGAATCGTTTCTCGTGATCCGTTTCGCGCGACCGAATGGCATCGATTTTCCGTATCTGCTCTCGATGCTGCACGGCTCGTTCATGTCGCGCGCCAATACGATCGTCTGCCCTGGCGGCAAGATGGACCTCGCGATGCAGCTCATCTTCACGCCGATGATCCTGCGCTTGATCGAAAGGCGCAAAGAAGCGCTGGCGCGCAAGAAGAGCGCACCGCGGCTTGCAGCGCCGCTTGCGATCGAGGCCCCTGCTCTCAGCGGAGCCGGCGGATGATTCGCGCGATCGCGTTCGATCTGGATGGGACTCTCATCGATACGGCGCCGGATCTGGCTGCTGCGCTCAATCGAGTGCTGGCAATGCTCGGGCGCAATCCGGTTTCCGAGTCGCACGTGCCGCGATTCGTCGGCGCGGGGCTGTCGTGCTTCATCGAGCGCGCCCTGGCGGCGAGCGACCGTGACACACCTGCGACACCGGCCGTACGCGCCGGCGCCGAAGCGCTGTTCCGCAAGCTTTACGGGGAGCACCCGTTCGAACGAAGCAGCGTGTGCGCCGGCGTACGCCAGACATTGCGCGCACTCGATGCGCTCGCGCTGCCGCTCTGCTGCGTGACCAACAAGGAATCCGGCTTTGCGCTGCGAGTGCTCGAAGCGGCCGACCTCGCCCGCTATTTCGCTTGCGTCTTGTGCGCCGACTTGGCCGAAGACCGCAAACCCAGCCCCAACCTGCTGCTTGCCGCCTGCGCCAAGCTTGGCATCGAGCCCGACGAGCTGCTCTACGTAGGCGACTCGCGCACCGACATCATTGCGGCGCGTGCCGCCGGCTGTCGTATCGTCGCGGTGACCTACGGCTATCAGACGCACGAAGCGCTCGCTGCGCTTCGCCCGGATGGTCTGATCGACGACATGCGGGAGCTCATGCGACTCGTGCGCATCCCGACGGTCGTCGAGCCGCACACGATCGGACGCGAGCTCGCGGATTAGCGCGCCGCTTGCGCCTTCGCGCTCTAATAGCTCCCGCCACGAAACCTTGTCCTTGCATCGCGCGTCCTTTTCGTGACGTCGCACGCGACGCGCCGCACGTTGCCGCCTTCCAGCTTATGTCCTGCCGTCCGCATGATCTTCCGCTGCTCGCGCTGCTGTGGCTCTGCGCGATGCTTGCTGGCCTCGCGCACGCCGACGTCGTCCATCGCGTACACATGGAAGGCAAGGGCCGACCGACGGTGATCTTCGCCACCGGCCTCGGCGATACGTTAGAGGTGTGGGAACCTGTCCAACACGCCGTTGCGAGCTGCACGCGTACGCTCAGCTACAACCGTGCCGGCTATCGCGGCAGCGAGCTGGCGCGAACCACTCGCGACGCCGCCACGATTGTCGCGGAGCTGCGCAGCGAGCTCGGCAGACGCGGCATCGCGCCGCCCTACGTGCTCGTCGGCCATTCGCTCGGCGGGCTGTACATGCAGTACTTCGCGCGGCAGCACGCGAGCGAAGTCGTGGGACTGTTGCTCGTCGACTCGACGCACTGGAGCCAGCAGCTCTTGCTCGGCGCGCCCAGCGAGCGCGCCGACCAACGCGGCCGCGTGGTGCTCTTCATGGATCTCATCGCGCGGCGCGAGCTGCACGACAGCGCGCTCGCGGGACAGCAGGTTCACCTGAGTCCGCCCGCGACCTCCATTCCGACGATCGTGCTATCGAGCACCGGCGTGTTTCTCGGCGAGACGCCGGCACGCCGCGCCGAAGCGGCGCGGCTCCAGGAAGAAATCGTTGCGGAGTTTCCGGCCGCTCAACACATCCGTGTCGAAGGCAGCGGCCACTACATCCAGAAGGATCGCCCGGACGCGGTCATCCAGGCGATTCGCCAGTTGGCCGGGTGCAAGAGCTAAGCCGCGCGCCGCACCATCTCGCGACGCATCGTCACGTGGAGGCTTCCTTCTTCTCCTCGCCGAGCATTTCCTCGCCCACCATCGCATCCGCCGGCGCCGCCGGCCGCGTGGTGGCCATCAGCCGATCGAGCATGCGGCTCACGTACTGCGGCGAGCGCGTCTTGCGCGCGATGATCGAGTACACCGCCGGCACGGCAAAGAGCGTCAAGAACACCGAGACGATCGTGCCGTAGAAGACCACCACGCCGATGGGCTTGCGCTGCTCCGCACCGGCACCCGTGGCGAACAGCAGCGGCAGCGCCCCGAACGCGGTGCACAGGCTCGTCATCAGCACCGGACGCAGGCGGGTCTCGGCCGCCTTCGTGATCGCCTCCAGGAACTCTACCCCGCGATCGCGCAGCTGATTGGCGAACTCGACGATCAACACGCCGTTCTTCGCCGCGATACCGATCAGCATGATCACGGCAATCTGACTGAAGATGTTCACGGTCATGCCGTACAGCTTCAGGCCGAACACGGCGCCGAGCAGCGCAAGCGGCACGGTCACCATGATGATGAGCGGGTGCACGAAGCTTTCGAACTGCGCCGCGAGCACCAGGAACACGACGGCCAAGGCGAACACGAACGTGAAGTACATCTGCCGTCCGGTACGCGTGTACTCGCCGGCTTCGCCGTCCCACATCAGCGTCGCTTCCGGCGGCAGCTCGCGCGCCACCGTTTCCTCGAACCACTTGATCGCCTCGCCGAGCGTGTAGCCGTCGGCAAGGTCCGCCGAGATCTCGATCGCGCGCAGGCGGTTGAAGCGCGCGAGACGCACCGCACCGGAGGTTTCCGTCACTTGCACGAGGTTCGACAGCGGAATCAGCTCGTCGCTACGTGTCGAGCGCACGTGAATGCTGGTCAGATCGGTGATCGTTTCGCGGATATCGTCGCGCCCTTGCAGGATGACGTTGTACTCGCGACCGCGGTCGACGTACGTCGTGACGATGCGCGAGCCGAGGATCGTCTCGAGCGTACGGCCCACGGTCTGCAACGACACGCCGAGCTCGGCCGCACGGTTGCGATCGATGGCCACGCGAATCTGCGGCTTGCGCTCCTTGTAGCTCGTGTCGACGTTCTGCAGGCCCGGGTTGGCGCGCGCCAGCTCGAGCAGCTTGTTCGACCACTGCGCCAGCGTTTCGTAGTCCGGACCGCCGATATTCGCTTGCACCGGGGCGCCGAAGCCGCGCCGCCCGATACCGCCGGCCTGGAAAGCCATCACGCGTACGCCCGGAATCTTGCGCAGCTCCGCGACCAGCTTCTGCGAGATCTCGCGCGCCGAACGCTTGCGTTCGTGCCAGTCCTTGAGCACGACGATGGCGCGCGCATTATTGACGTCGCCCGTGCGCGCATCGCCGCCGCCCATCGCAGGCAGACGAATCATCACGCGCTCGATGTCGTCGCTGCGGTCGATCTCCTCCATGATGATCTGTTCCATGCGCCGCGCCTGACGGTCCATGTACTCGAAGCTCGAGCCTTCCGGACCCTCGATCGTGATGAAGATGCGTCCGACGTCCGCGGGCGGCGAGAACTCGGCCGGCACGGTCATGAATGTAGCCGCCCCCAGCGCGACCAGGGCGCCGACGGCAGCGATCACGAGCCACGGGCGGCGAATGAGCGAGCGCAAACGCCGGTCGTAGCCGCGCGCCAAGCGCCTGAAGATCTCATCGACGGCATGCGCGACACGGCCGCGTCCCGTGTGCGCCGGCAGCTTGGACGCCATCATCGGCGTGAGCGTCAGCGCCACCAACGCCGAGAACAGCACCGATGCGGCGAGCGTGAAGCCGAATTCGCTGAACAGCCGTCCGAGATCGCCCGGCAGGAACGAGATCGGCACGAACACCGCGGCGAGCGTCAACGTCGTCGCGATGACGGCGAAGCCGATTTCGTGCGAGCCCGTGACCGCAGCCATCAACGGCGCCTCGCCGAGCTCGGTGCGGCGATGGATGTTCTCGAGCACCACGATGGCATCGTCGACGACGAGACCGATGGCGAGCACCAGGCCGAGCAGCGTCAGCACGTTCACGGAATAGCCGAGCGCATACATGACCATGAACGAGGCCAGCACGGACACAGGAATCGTGACGGCCGGGATGATCGTCGCGCGGAAGCTGCCCAGGAACGCATAGATGACGATCAGCACGCCGCCGAGCGAGAAACCCACCGCGAGCAGCACTTCCTTGAGCGCTGCCTCGATCGCCACCGCGTTGTCGACCGCGGCTCGCAGCGTCGCGCCTTCCGGCAGGCTCTGTTGGATGCGCGCGATCTCGGCGCGCACGCCGCGCACGACATCGAGCGTGTTCGCTTTCGACTGAGCCTCGACGACCAGCGAAATGCCGGCTTGGCCGTTGTAGCGCGTGTAGGTGCGATCGTTCTCCGCGGCAAGCTCGACGGTGGCCACCTCTCCCAAGCGCACCAGATGGCCGTCCGCGCCGCGCGCGATGACCAGCTTGCGGAAATCCTCTTCCGTCTCGAGACCGACGATGGTGCGCAACGAGAACTCGCGCGTGCGCGACTCCAGTCGGCCCGCGGGCAGCTCGACGTTCTCGCGCCGCAACGCGTCCTCGATGTCGCCGACGGTCAACCGCCGCGCGGCGAGCGCTTGGCGATCGATCCAGATGCGCATCGCCTGGCGGCGCGCGCCGCCGATGCTCACGCGCGCCACGCCGGGCACCGTCGAGAGCCGGTCGATCAGATTGCGCTCGGCGTAGTCGGTGATCTCCAGCATCGACATCCGGTCGGAGCTGAAGCTCACGAACATGACCGGATCGGCGCTCGCATCCGCCTTGATGATCTGCGGCGGATCGGCCTCGTCCGGGAGCGAGCTCATGACGCGCGAGACGCGATCGCGCACGTCGTTCGCCGCCGCATCGATGTCGCGACTCACGTCGAACTCGATGCGCACCTGCGAGCGCTCGTCCTCGCTCTCGGACTCGATCTTGAGAATGCCTTCGATGCCGGCGACGGAATCCTCGATGACCTGGGTGATCTTCGTTTCGATGATGGGCGCCGACGCACCGAGGTAACGCGTGGTCACCGACACGACCGGCCGGTCGATGTCCGGATACTCGCGAATCGACAGCCGCTCGAGCGAGACGAGCCCGAAGATGACCAGCAGCAAGCTGATCACCGTCGCGAAGACAGGTCGGCGGACCGAAATTTCCGAGATGCGCATATCAGGTACTCGGCCACTCCTCGCTCGGCTGCGCCTCGACGCGCGACCCGTGACGCACGATGTGCGTGCCCTCGACGACTACCATCTCGTGCTCGCGCAAACCCTCGACGATTTCGACTTCGCCGGGTCGGCGTTTGCCGATGCGAACCTCGCGCTGCTCGACGACGCCGTCGACCACCACGAAGACGAACGTCTTGCCCTGCTCCGGCACGATCGCAGCCTCGGGTACGAGCAATGCAGGCTCGGGCTCGCCTTCCAGCGTTACGGTCATGAACATGCCAGGACGCAGCAGACCGTCGCGATTCGGAATCTCGGCACGCACGATGATCGAGCGCGTCACGGGATCGACCCGCGAGTTGATCTTGGCCACTTTGCCTTCGAAGGTCCGATCCGGCAAACCCGCCGTGCGGGCGGTCACGGCCAGTCCGGGCTTCAATACATAGAGGTACGTCTCGGGCACGGTGAAGTCGAGATGGATCACCGAGGTGTCATCGAGGGTCGTGATGACCGTACCTGGATTGACGAGGCTACCGATGCTGACGCGGCGAAATCCGGTGCGACCGTCGAAGCTCGCTCGAATCACCGTGTCGTTGAGCCGTGCACGCGCTGCGCTCACACGCGCGCGGTTCGCCTTCAAGGTGGCTTCGATCTGCTCGAGCTGCGACACCGACAGCGCCTGCTGCGCGAACAGATCCTGGCTGCGCTTGAATTGGTTTTCGCTTTCGGCCAGCGCCGCTTCGGCCGCTTCCAGATCCGCGCGCGCTTCGGCGCTGTCGAGCTCCACCAGCACCTGTCCGGCACGCACGAAGTCGCCTTCCTCGAAGCGAATGGCCACGACGGTGTTGGACGCCTTCGATGTGACCTCAACCGACTCCTTGGCCCGCGCCGTGCCGACCGCCTCGATCTGTACGCCGAGCGGACGCACGGTTGCCGCGGCCGTGACGACCGAGACGACATTGGGACGCTGCGCTGCGCCTCCTGGCTCGCCGTTCGAGCCCGAACAGCCCACCAATGCAACGAGACACCACAGCAACGGGAATTGCGCCGACAACGGCGTTCTATGTTTGCGACTGGCCATTCGCGAATGCTAGCGCGACTTGAGCGCAAACGTTCGCCAAACATGCGCACGCAACGTTTCTTGACGTGGGCTGACGCCCACATGCTCGCGCCGGCCCTGCGCTGGCTCGTAACAAAACGGTGCGTGACATCGTTGTAACCGCGCTGACAACGCGCGCCACTCGTGCACGCTCACGTCGGCGCCGAATCCGCGGCCGACGCCGCGGATTCCGATGCCGACGTTAGCAGTTGACGAAGCCTTCAGCCGCCCGCACCTAGCGCGCGCCGACTCGCCTTGGCGAGCCGCTCGCGCTCGCCTTGGAAGTCCAGCGCGACGACGGCACCCGCGCGATCGGTCGTGCATGTCGCCGTCCCGTAGACCTTGCCGGTGCGCTTGCTCTTGGCCGAGACCGTGAACTTACGCCCGCGGGCCTTGAGCATCGAGCCCGGACGCGTGTCGTGCTTGACGATCTCGACCTTGCTGTCGCGCGGCAAGTGCGCGGCGACGAAAGTCCGAATGCAGTTGTCCATGGCGAGCGCATCGCGCGCCTGACTCGTCGTCGTGCATGCAAACAACGCAGCGGCGCTCGCCGCCAACAACAGATGCTTGCGAAGAATCATCGTCGTCTCCTCTTTCCTTGATTGCCCGAGTTGCAGACGCACCGTGTCAATGGCAGTGCGCCGTGATCGCGCGGCACTCTAAGGAGCCTCCGTGAACCCTTCGGGACAGGCAGCGTGAAACGAACGTGAATGTTGGGGCGGGCAGCGCGTGCGGCGCCCCCTGTGCATCGGCTCCGCGCATTTGGACAGTTGCCGAGATGACGTTAGGCTAGCTGCCCCTACCCGCGGAGCTCGCGCCATGAGCCAGCGTCTCGTCCGGCTGTGTCGGGACATCGCGATCCTGCTGCTCCTCGCAGCGCTCCCTCACGGCGCGTTCGCCGCGGACGCTCCAACGCGCCTGCTCGTGCTCGATCTCGAGCTGATCGGCGATGTGGGCGAGGACTCATCTGGCCACGCAGCGCGACTGCGCCTTGCGAGCGAGCGGCTCCGAGAAGAGCTTGCGCGGCTCGATCGGTACGAGATCGTAGACACGACGCCGGCGCAGGCGCACATCGAAGCGCTGGCCGCAACGCAATACCTGCACAAATGCAACGGCTGCGAGCTCGACCTCGCCGTCGAGCTCGGCGCCGAGCAGGTGCTCGTTGCGTGGGTCGATCGCATCAGCCAGCTGATCCTCTCGCTCACGTACGAAATCCGCGACGTGCCGAGCGGCCGCACCCTCAAGCGCAAGTCCTTCGACTTCCGCGGCGACAACGACACCAGTTGGCTGCGCGCCGTGACGGTGCTCGTGCGTGATCTCGCAGCCGATCCGCCGCCTTGACGCGCAAGGCTTCGGGGTTTGTGCGGATTGCACCGGAGCTAAGCGTGCGTTGACGTTGCTAGGAGGAGGCCTCGCCATGCTACGCGTCCGTCATCTGCTCACGCAAAAGGATCCTGCGATCTGGTCCATCGATCCCGAAGCGCCGGTCTTGGAAGCCATTCAGCTCATGGCCGACAAGCGCATCGGCGCCCTGCCCGTCGTGCAAGCCGACAAGCTCGTCGGCATCGTGTCGGAGCGCGACTATGCGCGTAAGGTCATTCTGCTCGGCCGTTCGAGCAGCGACACGCCGGTGTGGCAGATCATGAGCACGCCCGTCATCACGGTGACGCCGGAAGAAGACGTGCATCGCTGCATGGAGATCATGACCGAGCGGCGCATCCGTCACCTGCCCGTCGTCGAGCGCGGCAAGATGGTGGGCATCATCTCGATCGGCGATCTCGTCAAGGCCGTCATCGACGAGCAGCAACGCACCATCGATCAGCTCGAGCGCTACATCGTGGGCTAGGCGCGCACAAGCCGCCCGCGTTCTGCGCGATCTCCGCCACATATAAAGAGCCCCGGCAGAGCCGGCTACAGCTTGTGTTAAGCTCTGCCCCGTACGATCGCCGTACCCCTCGCTCGCGCGGGGAATAGGAATAGACAGCATCCGATCGACCTCGGCGAGCGCAGGCACAACCCTGCAGCGGCTCAAGTCAAAAAACCGACCCGGCTTGCGGACTTATTGTCGAGGCTAGCGGGCCGGCCTCGCCGCGAGATCGAAGTGGTCGCCAACGATTGAAGGTAATGACAGTGCATCACGTACTCGGTGCGCGCCGCCTCGCGGCCGTCTTGTCCCTGCTTGCGCTTGCCGCCTGCGGCGGCAGTAGCGACGAAGGCGAAGGCAAAGGCCGCTCGACGGATACCACGGTTTCGACGAACGCCATCACCTTCTCCGTCCCGGCACCCGATGCCGAGACGCCCCCCGCGCAGACGTTCACCGCAACCTTCGACGATGCCGTCGCGCACCTCGCCGTCATCCACAGCGGCAACGGCATCGCGAGCGTCTCATCCGTCGTGAACGGCCGCACGGCCGAGATCACGGTTCAGCCTGCCGCGCCGTCGGAAATCGGCTCCGGCATCTTCCGCGGCACGATCGCCGTGACCGGCTATTTCTGCGCCAACACCGCCTGCTCGTCGCTCGTGGCCGGCAACACGGAGCAGGTGGTCGTCACGTACCAGATCTCGCCGGTGATCCTGACGATTTCGCCGTACGTCGGCACGGCGGGCGTAGCCGGCACGGCGCTGATTCGCGGCGTCGGTTTCAGGAGCTTCCCGCCGCAAAGCGTGCGTCTCGGCGAAGTGAGCGCGACGGAATTCACCCTCATCAGCGACGAGGAAATCGAGGTCGACTATCCCGCGCTGCCCGTCGGCCGGTATCCGGTGCAGGTCGAAATCCCGACGCACGAAGGGACGCTGCAGTCCGAGGCCGAGCTCGTGATCGTCGAGCCCACCTCTTACGCGGCCGCCACGGTCGCTTACCCCACGAGCGGCGGCAATGTTCGTGAAGTGATTTACGACTCCGAGCGGCGCGCGGTCTTCGTAGCCACCGACCAAGGCGGCGGCTCGCTCGTGCGCTTCGCCTATGGCGAGAGCGGTTGGGACACGCCCACGCAGGCCGCCGTGGCCGATCTCCAAGACATCGCTTTGTCCACTCGCGGCGAGCATTTGCTGGCGGTGACGAAGAGCGCGCTCTTGCAAATCGATCCGCAGACGCTCGCGGTCCGCAAGTCCATCGACCCGCCGGAGCTCGAGAGCACCGATTATCTGCGCACGATCGGCGTCATGAGCGACGATCGCGCACTCATCACCACTGGACGCGACAAGTCGGAGATCTCGCCGCTCTATCTCTACACCGGGCGGCGCGACTCACTGACGAAGCTCAACACCGCGCTCAACAACGCGACGGCCGCAGCCACGCTGCGCGGCTCGTCGATCGTGTTCATTCAGGGCATCACCGACACTCAGACTCCGCCGGCCATTGTCACCTTCACGACGCTCACCGGTTCGTTCGACGGCGTGCCGGTGTATCTGCTGCAGAACTCGATCGCGCCGGCGATCGACCTCGTCGGCACGCGCGCTGTGCTCAACGGCACGAATGTCTATGGCGGCGGTTTCGCGCTGCTCGGCAAGCTGCCGGCGACGACCGTCGCCGTCGCGCTCAAGCCCGACGGGTCGCGCGCCTACACCTACGATCCGACGGCCGGCGGCATCCTGACCTTCGATGTCTCCAAGAACAACGAAGGCAAGGATTACGAAGCGCTCGGCGCAGCCGTGCCGCTCGCCGGTAATCCCGGGACCAACGCGCGCATGACCATCAGCCTCGACGGCAAGACCTTGTTCATCGCCGGTCCGACGCAGCTCGTCGTTCAACCGACTCCCGCCCTGTGAGTCCGCTCATGAGATCACGTCGCCTCCTCTTCGCCTCGGTTATTGGCTCGCTGCTGACCGCCACAGGGGCCCATGCGCAATCGCGCGCCGTCGAGACGTTTCATTTCGAGAGCGAGCTTCACAGCACGGACAGCGACACGAAGGGCAGCACCTCCAACGGCACGCTCGGCATCGATTTCCGCGGTACGCTGCCGCTCGGCAGCTACTTCGGCGCATCGCTCTCGGCCGGTTATGCCGAAACCCGCGTACGCACGCGCCGCGTCGTCGAGAACGAAGACGGCACGCTGTCGGGCATCCGGCCGTCCTGTAACTTCGATAATCTCGACGGCGAAGTGGCGTTGTTCGCGCGGCGCCCGACGCTCGGCCGCATCTCGGTGAGCTATGGCATCGGGCGGCTCGGTTCGGACTGCAGCGACAACTCGTTCTTCATTCCGAGCGGCGGCGATTCGCTCGACACCGAGCGTTACAGCGTCTCGGCCGAGGTGTATTGGCGCAACTTCACTCTCGGCGCGTCGCAGACGACGCTGAGCATGGACAACGGCCCCGAGCTGGACGTGACCGAGGTGAAGGGCAGCTGGTATCCGCTCCAGAGCCTGCGCGTCACGCTGTTCGGCAACGATCTGTACGACGAAGACACGTACGGCATCGAGCTCGAGCACCAGCCGCAATTCCTCGGCGACGGCTTCGGCGTGCGCCTCTCCTACTCCGACAGCGACGCAGAACCGAACACGCGCACGGTGCAGCTCTCGCTCACGTATTACTTCGGCAAGCGAGTGCCGTTGTTGGTGAGAGACAGGCAGTATCGCTAACGCCAAGCGGAGAGCCTTCGGCAAGAAGGCCTCTGCGCCTCCGCCGGCACCAAGAGCACTTCGCTACACGAAGTCGAACACGTCGCGTCAGAAAACAAGCGCTACGCGACAACAAGCGCCCACGGCGCGCGTTCTAGTACCCGCGCCCTCTGCCTACAGCCTACAGCCTACAGCCTACAGCCCAGAGCCCAGAGCCCAGAGCCCAGAGCATAGAGCCTACCGAAAGTATCTCTCCGCAAACTCCAAGAACACCGGCCAATTCGGCCCCGTCACGTGTCCTTCGCTGTGTTGGCGAAATGCGATGTCGCCGTCGATCAGTGCAGTGCCGACAGGCGGAAACATGTCGGTGCCGAGATCGCGTGCGCCGAGGAGCTTGTAGACGGGGCCCGCCGCGACGGCCGCCATGAACATGCCTTTCGGATCCACCCAGCCGTCGCCCTTCTCCACCGTCCCGGTGCCGATGAACACGGGTCGCGGCGCGGCGAGCGCAATCAGCTCGTGCGAATCGACCGGCAGGTCGTTCCACGTGAGCGGCCCTGCGTACTTGAGGTAGTTGCCGGCGACCCAGTGATATTCGGCCGTGCTTGCGATGTTCTCGACGAGCTCGCCGAAGTTGCGCCGATGCGGCTTGGCGCCCGCGGCACCTGAAGAGCTCACGAAGCCGATCGCAAAGCGCGGATCGTCGGCCATCGCGACGAGCGTCGCCTTGCCGAAACGCGAGTGGCCCGAGAGCCCCACCTTCTTCGCATCGACCGCGGGATCGGTTTCTAGATAATCGAGCGCGCGGCTCGCGCCCCAGCCCCACGCACGCAGCGCGCCCCAATCGTCGAGCTTGCGCGGCTGGCCCTTGTTGACGAGGCCGATGATGCCGCGCGTGAGCCCTGCGCCGTTGTCCGCCTGCACCGAGTACGGCATGTAGAGCGCAAAGCCCCAGCCCTTCGCCAGCACTTGCTGCTGCCATTCGTGGGCGGCCGCCCGCGCGCGGGCTGCGAGCTCCTCGCCGAAGCTCGGCGGGAAGACGAACGTGAGCTCCATGATCACGGGGACCGGCTTCGTCGCCTCGGCCGGAGTGGTCAGCGTGAGCTCGATGTTCACGTCGATCTGCGGATAGGCGCTGTTGTCGACCTTGCCGAGGAGCTGTTTCGTGATGACGGGAATCGCACCGTGCTGTTCGCGCACGGTGTTGACGACCTGCCAAGTGACGGCAGGCGTCTTGGTCGGCATTCGGCCGTACACCTCGCGCGCAAAGTCCTCGACGATCTCGGGGCGCCTCAGCGTCCACCATTCCTCCGCCGTCGCAATGCGCTTGCCGTTCTTCAGGCGCAGCGGATCGGGCAGCACCGGATAAGGATTCGCCTTGGCCTCGTCGTAGTTCGCGGCATTCGGCGCCTGTGGATCGTTGCCGTTCGCGCCGGGCCGCAGGGATTCGATACCGAGCAGATCGAGCAGCCGGCGATGATCTTCCTCGGTCGTCAACGACACGTTCGGCGTCTGCGCGTTGCACAGAGACATGGCCAGCTGGGCCAGCAGCCCGCAGGCGACGAGACGAAGCCCCCCACGGTTCGCGCGGTTCGAATACTGCATACGAGCGCTCTCCGAAATCGACGCGTCAAGATTGTGCCTGCAGACAACGCCCGCGTGCGCCAAGAATCGTAAGCCCGCACGTTCGCCGCATTCGCCGGTCGTACGCCGCAATTGGCCGGTGACACGTCAAGACGCTGTAACCCTCGGCCTGCCTGTCGTGTCTCAAGCTCAAGCGCCGCAATTGCGGTCGTTGGAAGAAACGAGGAGAAAGGCCATGATCACCGCGATCGAGTTCAGCAAACGGATGGAGCGCACGGTGTGCGTGATGTTGTCGGCCGTGATGGTAGCCGTCGTGCTCAGCCTGTCTGTGCAGGGCGCGCTCACCGCACCGAAGCACGTGCCTTACTCGGTCACGGTCCACTACTAACCCGCCGCGCGACGGGAGCCATCGCGGCTGGGCGGCACAGCGGCGGGTCGTATGACCCGCCGCGGCGCACGACTCGATGGCGACCGACGCGCCGTAGGTTCGAGAGGAGCCAGGCTAGCGATGAAAGGACCACTGCGACGTTCACGATCCAACCGCATGCTCGGCGGCGTCATCGCCGGCTGGGCCCGTTACCTCGACATGGACGTCACCTTGGCCCGCGCGCTCTACGTGCTTGTCTCCATCTGCTCGGCCGCGTTCCCCGGCGTGCTCGTTTACATCGTGTTCTGGATCCTGATGCCGTTGGAGCCGGAGGCGATCGAGGGCCAAGTGGAACGCTGAACGCGAGCCGCTACGAAGCGATTTGGGCTCATGCGGCCGATGAGAATCGGCGCATGAGCCAGTCGCAATTCAGCTCAGTGAAAGAACGCCTCGCGCGGCAACGCATTGCGAATCGCCGCTTCGCCGTGCCGCGTCAGATCCTTCGCGATCTCGCCGGCCACCACGCCTTTGCAGGTTTCGGGCAGCTCCTGACGTAGGAGGCCGAGCATCTTCGGCGCGGCGATGATCACCAGCCGATCGAATTCGTGCTTGACGCGTCCGCTGTAGATGCGCTGCGCCACTTCTTTCGCGAACAGTGCGAGCTCATGGCGCTCGGTGCTGCGCTCGCCATTGACGCCGTGATGGTGGGCTTGCTGCGCGCCGCCGGAGCGGCGGCCCGGGCGATCCGTTTCGAGATCCGTGTCCTTCAAACCGCCGGCCGGATTCTCGACGGTGAGACGGTGAATGAAAGGAGCACCGTACTTCAGGGCATCGAAGAAATGCGCCTGCCGTTCGTCAGCAACGACCACCCTTACGATCATAAAGAACCCTCCGCGTGCCTTTGATGCGCGGCGCTCGCACGCGCCGAGACGCCAGTCAGCACGGGAACGCCCCGCAAGGCCAAAGGTTCGAGGACGCGCGGTTTCGCGGCGGTCACGGGTCGGCCGACGGCAGGTCGCGCGAGCACGGCACGGCCGGAACGCCAAGAGAAACCTAAAGACGGAGGCCGCGGTCTGGTGCCCCCGGCAGGAGTTGAACCTGCGACCTACCGCTTAGGAGGCGGTCGCTCTATCCACTGAGCTACGGGGGCGCAACTTGGATGATGGCGAACCGCAGGTAGGTCGGGTGCTGGCCTGCGGCGCGATTCGGGCGACAGCCTACAGCCTCAAGCCAGCAGGTTCAAAGTTGGTGGAGCCGAGGAGGATCGAACTCCTGACCTTCTCATTGCGAACGAGACGCTCTCCCAGCTGAGCTACGGCCCCACCGATGGGAAGGGCGCGCATTGTAGCATCGAGAACTCGCCTGGCAAGCGCCTCGCGGTCCACAGTTTTGCGCGAAAGCGCATCCGCCCCGGCCCAGACCCGGACGCCCCCTCTGCCGCCCCTTCGGGGCGCCTAGGTCCCGACGACGGTGACGATCACCTCGCGCGTGTGCCGCGAGGTGCGGTGCTCCCACAGATAGATGCCCTGCCACGTACCGAGCGCGAGCCGCCCTTCCATGACGGGCACGCTGACGCTCACGGCGGTGAGCATCGTGCGGATATGCGCAGGCATGTCGTCCGGCCCTTCGATGTCGTGCTCGTACTCCGGGCTGCCGTCGGGTGCGATGCGCTGCATGAAGCGCTCGAGGTCGCGACGCACGGCGCTGTCCGCGTTCTCGGTGATCACGAGCGAGGCGCTCGTGTGACGAATGAACACGTTGCACAGGCCGAACCTGACCTGCGAGCGCGCTACCACGCTCGCCACTTGCGAGGTGATCATCTCGAAGCCGCGCCCGCGCGTGGGGATGGTGAGAATTTCCTGGATCATGCCGCTCGCCTCTGACTACCGGCGACTACGCCGTTGCGCGTTCGGGATCAATAGCGGATGCGCACGACCCGCTTCTTCGAGATCTGCGGGACGAACACGATGAACATCGCGTCGTACTCGTCGTCGCGCAACGTCACTTGCTGGCCGGACAACGCTTCGACGAGTCGCGGCACGGAGCTGACGCTGCCCGCAACGAGCACGTACTCGCCGCGATGTTCGCGCGTGATGCGCTTGGCGAGATCGTCCCACGCTGCGCTCGGCACCAGATTGACCGGCAACGCAAGCGTTTCGGAGATGGGCGTGACCGTTTGGTGCGTGCGCCGATACTCGGACGCGTAGATGGCGTCGATGCCGCGCACGGGCTGCGCCTGCGCGAGCATTCGCGCAAGTCGCGCTGCCCGCTCGCGCCCGTCGACGCTCAGATTCGGATCCGGATCGGCGCCGGGCTCGGTCTCGGCATGCCGCACGACGAACACCACAGTGGTCGCACGTGCATCGAACACCCATGCCGCCACGACCACTAGGCCGACGAAGACCAGCACGGGCAAGATCAATGGGAAGAAGAACGGCTGGCGCCGCATCTTGTCCAGATGGCGATCCATCCGACCATCATACCATTGCGGCGCGAGCGACCCGCCGCCTTCGCTCGGACGTCGCCGCTGGCCGCACCCCGCCTGGCGCTCAAGAACGAAACAAGCGCGTGTATTGCCGCTCGTGACAGGCGCTCGCGAAAGCTTGCATCACGCTGCCCGTGCCGATCTCTGCGTCGCTCAATTGCGACGCGCGCTCGACGATGCCGTCGAGCTCCGCACTCAGCGCATGCAGAATCCGCTGGCCGGCGCTCTGTCCGAGCGGCACCAGCTTCACGGCGGCGAGCGTTTGATTCTCGAGCCAGGTCCAGGCGTACGTGCTGAGCGCATCGTGTTCCGGCACGTGCCAGATGGCGCAGGCGCGCGCAAACGCTGCCGGATAGCTCACGATCGCCGGATCGATCGGCTCCTCGCGCGGCACGACGCCGAGATCGACGAGGATGCGCGTGAGCGCTTGTCCCATGTGGCGATCTTCGGCGCGCAGCTCTTCCGTTTCGCGGCTCGCGACGACGAACGCGCTCCATTCATCCGCAGCGCGCCGATCCTTGCGCGCCCATGCACGCAGCACACGTGCGACCACCGGCAAGTCGAGCGTGCCCAAGCTCTCGCGCGCCAGCCCACCGATCCATTCACGAGCCGACGATTCGTCGCTCACCCAGCCAAACTCGACGGCTTGCTCCAGCCCCTGCGAGAAATGGAATGCACCGATCGGCAGCGCCGGGCTCGCAAGATGCAGCAGCCGAACGAGATATGCGCCGCTGGCCATGCTCATCCGTGCGCATGCGCGTGCACGTGGTGGTGATGGTGATGCGATGCGAGCACCGAGTGGCCGCTGTAGGCGCCTGATTCCGGCTCGAACGAAGCTTGCTCGACGCTCACCTCGAGCCCCAGCCCGCGCACCATATCGTCAAGCACATGGTCGTGCTGATAGCGCAGCCAGCCTTCGCCGATCTGCAGGGCCACATGACGATTGCCGAGGTGATAAGCGGCCCGCAGCAACGCGAGCGGATCGCTCGATGTCACCGTCGAAACAGTTTCCGGCGCCGCCACGACACGCACCACCCGTCCATCGTCCGCCATGAGGAGATCCCCGTCGCGCAGCACGCTGCCGCGCTCGAGGATCAGACCGACTTCTTCTCCCGACGGAAGCTGCGTGCGCAATCGGCTCTTGATGCGCAGCTCATACGGCAGCACGAGCTCCACATCGGCGGGCCGTGTCGTATTTAGGCGTTCGGTGATGGTCAGCATGATGCGTAATCTCACGGCGCTCGCGGATCGGCCTGCGCTTGCGAGCGCGCTCGTCAAAACAGGAAATATCTCTGCGCAAGCGGCAGCACGCTCGCTGGCTCGCACGTGAGCAGCACGCCGTCGGCTCGCACTTCGTACGTTTGCGCATCCACTTCGATCTTCGGCTGATAGTCGTTCAGCACCAGATCGCGCTTGCGAAGCGTACGCGTGCCCTTGACGGCCACGAGCCGCTTCTTGAGACCCAAGCGTTCGGCCATGCCGCTCGCCAGACCCGCTGCCGAGACGAAGCTCACCGACGTCGCGCTTCGCGCTCCGCCGTACGCGCCGAACATCGGCCGGTAGTGCACCGGCTGCGGCGTCGGAATCGATGCATTCGGATCGCCCATCGGCGCCGCGACGATCATGCCGCCCTTGATGATGAGGCTCGGCTTGACTCCGAAGAACGCCGGATGCCAGAGCACGATGTCGGCGAGCTTACCGACCTCGATCGAGCCGATCTCGTGCGCCACGCCGTGCGTGAGCGCCGGATTGATCGTGTACTTCGCGACGTAACGGCGCGCGCGAAAATTGTCGTTGCGCGCAGAATCCTGCGGCAACGCGCCGCGCTGCACTTTCATCTTGTGCGCGGTCTGCCAGGTGCGCGTCACGACTTCGCCAATGCGGCCCATCGCCTGCGAATCGGACGAGATCATCGAAAACGCGCCGAGATCGTGCAGGATGTCCTCGGCGGCGATCGTCTCGCGCCGGATGCGCGATTCGGCGAAAGCCACGTCCTCCGGAATGCCCGGGTCGAGGTGGTGGCAAACCATCAACATGTCGAGGTGCTCATCGACCGTGTTGATCGTGTAGGGCCGCGTGGGATTGGTCGACGACGGCAGCACATTCGCTTCGCCGCAGGCTTTGATGATGTCCGGCGCGTGACCGCCGCCCGCGCCTTCGGTGTGATAGGTATGGATCGCGCGACCTTTGAACGCAGCGAGCGTATCCTCCACGAATCCGGACTCGTTGAGCGTGTCCGTGTGGATCGCCACCTGGATGTCGTATTTCTCGGCGACGGACAAGCAATTGTCGATCGCGGCCGGCGTCGTGCCCCAATCCTCGTGGAGCTTGAGCCCCATGGCGCCCGCTTCGATCTGCTCTTCGAGCGCGCGCGGCAGGCTCGCATTGCCTTTGCCGAGAAACCCGAAATTGAGCGGCAGCTCTTCCACCGCTTGATACATCCGCTCGATGTACCATGGCCCCGGCGTGCAGGTCGTGGCATTCGTGCCCGTTGCCGGCCCCGTGCCGCCGCCGATCATCGTCGTGATGCCCGACATCAACGCCTCTTCCATCTGCTGCGGGCAGATGAAATGTATGTGCGAGTCGATGCCGCCGGCCGTTGCGATCAACCCTTCGCCTGCGATCACTTCCGTGCCTGCGCCGATGACCACGTCGACATTCGGCTGCACATCGGGATTGCCGCCCTTGCCGATCGCGACGATGCGCCCGTCCTTGATGCCGATGTCGGCCTTGACGATGCCCCAGTGATCGAGAATCACGACGTTCGTGATGACCGTATCGACCACTTCCGCCGCCGTGCGTTGGCTCTGCCCCATGCCGTCGCGGATGACCTTGCCGCCGCCGAACTTCACTTCCTCGCCGTAGGTCGTGTAATCGAGCTCGACCTCGATGATGAGATCGGTATCGCCGAGCCTCACACGGTCGCCGGTCGTGGGACCGAACATCTCGGCATACGCCTGACGGGTAATGCGGCTCATAGCTTGCCCATCACTTTCGCATTGAATCCGTACACGATGCGGTCCCCCGCATACTCGACGAGCTCCACTTCGCGCACCTGCCCCGGCTCGAAGCGCACCGCCGTGCCCGACGGAATGTTGAGGCGAAACCCACGCGTCGCCTCGCGATCGAAGCGCAGCGCGGCATTCGTTTCGTAGAAGTGGTAATGCGAGCCGACCTGGATCGGCCGATCGCCCGTATTCGCCACCTTGATGCGTATCGTCGGGCGGCCGGCATTGAGCTCGATCTCGCCGGCCTCACAGAAGATCTCACCGGGAATCATGTGTCCTCGCTGTACTGAGCGTTGCGTTGCCGGTCCGAAGCACTTTCGCCCTCTTGCCGCCTCAGGTGATCGGGTTGTGCACCGTCACCAGCTTCGTGCCGTCCGGGAACGTCGCTTCGACCTGCACCTCTGCAATCATCTCGGGGACGCCCTCCATCACGTCATCGCGCGTGAGAATCGTCATGCCGTAGCTCATGAGCTCGGCGACCGACTTGCCCTCGCGCGCGCCCTCCATGATCGCCGCCGAAATCAACGCTACGGCTTCCGGATAATTGAGCTTGAGCCCGCGCGCCTTGCGCCGCTCGGCGACGAGCGCGGCAGTAAAGATGAGGAGCTTGTCTTTCTCTCGTGGGCTTAAGTTCATGACCTTGGCTCGTTACGGGCTACGCTTACCTACGCACGACGAACATCATGTTTGCCAGATTCTCGGCAATGCCGCTTCGCGGCCGAGCAAGACCGGACGGATCCGCTGCCAGATGCGGGTGAGCGCTTGCTTGACCGGCTCGGCCTGCGCCCCGAGCACGCGGCATACGAGCACCTCATCGACGATGCTGCATGCGACCGCCATGTCGTGACCTTCGCTGCGTACCGACTCGCGCAATGCGCCGTCTGCGGGATACGCGAGCAGCGTGCCGATGGCCGTGCAGCTGCTCAGGCCCCATACCGCTGCGCGCGCAGCGTTGTCGCCGTCGATGCGCAAGCGATCGACCACGCGCGGCTGTCCGTCCACGGCAAGCTCGAAACCGAGCCGCAGCATGCCCTCGCCAAATGCTTCGCCCCCCGCCGGTCGACCGAGACACGTGATCTCCCAGCCGATGAAGCGTGCACCGCCGCGCAATGCCACCGTGGTCGCACTGCGCACGCGCGCTGCTTTGAAATAGATGTTCTCCTGCGGCAGCCATTCGAGCGCCGCCTCCTCGACTTCGAGCGCTTGTCGCACGACTGCGAGCGCGCCTTCCGAGCGATAGAGCTTCGTCGCAGCCGGCGTCGTTACCAGGGCGTGCGCGCCGCGCTCGACCGCGACCTGCAGCGACAGCTCATCGCCCCCCACGATGCCCCCCGGCGGATGCACGAGATAGACATGGCATACCTCGCCCTCAGGATAGAAAGGTCGCTGCACCACGAGCGGCCCGACATGCGCGCGCTCGATCAGCTGTGTTCGCGCACCGCGCGGCGCAAGGCGCAGCGTGAGCGCGGCACGCCACCCTTCGGCTTTGCAACTGAGCGGTATCGCGTTCATGTCTCTCAGGAGCGCACGTCAGACGGTCAAGTGCTGCTTGACGAGATCGTCGGTCAACGCCTCGATCGGACCGCTCGCCACGATGCGTCCTTTGTCGATCATGCGAAACTCGCTGGCGACGCGCCGCGCGAACGGCAGCTTCTGCTCGACGAGCAGGACGGTCAGGTTCGCCTCCTTGTTGAGCTTCAGAATGATGTCGCCGATCTCGTGCACGATGTTCGGCTGGATGCCTTCGGCGGGCTCATCGAGAATGAGGAGTTGCGGCTCGAGCACCATCGCTCTACCGATCGCAAGCTGCTGCTGTTGTCCGCCGGAAAGGTCGCCACCGCGCCGATGCAGCATCTTCTTGAGCACGGGAAAGAGCTCGAAAATCTGCTCGGGAATTTCGCGCCGCTTCTTGCGTCCCGTCGTCAGTCCGATGCGCAGGTTCTCCTCCACGGTGAGCTGCGAGAAGATCTCGCGTCCCTGCGGGACATAGCCGATGCCGAGTCCGGCCCGCCGATCTGCCGGTACCGTACGCAAGTCCTGGCCCTTGTAGAGCAACGCACCCGACTCGATGGGCAGCAATCCCATGATGCACTTGAGCAGCGTCGTCTTGCCCATGCCGTTGCGGCCCATGAGACAGGTGCACGAGCCCTTCGGCACATGCATCGTGACGTCCCAGAGGATGTGACTGCCGCCGTAGTACTGATTGAGCGCTTCGATTTTCAGCATCGAATTCCGACTGCACTTGATGTGGGCCCGCACACGCACGGACCCGCACGTTCATTCGCCCAGGTACACTTCCATCACGCGCCTGTCGTTCTGCACTTCGTCGATCGTTCCTTCGGTGAGCACCCGACCTTCGTGCAGCACGGTCACGCGCCGCGCGATCGAGCGCACGAAATCCATGTCGTGCTCGACGACGACCACCGAGTGCTTGCCGGCCAGCGACACCAGCAGCTCCGCAGTGCGCTCGACCTCTTGCGGCGTCATGCCCGCCACCGGCTCATCGACGAGCAGGAGCCGCGGGGACTGCATGAGCAGCATGCCGATCTCGAGCCATTGTTTCTGCCCGTGCGAGAGCGCGCCGGCCCGCATGCCTTGCAGATCCTTGAGGTGAATCGTTTCGAGCACCGAATCGAGCAGATCGCGCTGCTCGGGCGTGAGCGGCCTGAACAGCGTCGTCCAGATGGATTTCTCGCCCGCTGCTGCCAGCTCCAGGTTCTCGTACACCGTGTGCTGCTCGAACACGGTCGGCTTTTGAAACTTCCGTCCGATGCCCGCTTGCGCGATCTCGGGTTCCGTCAGCGTCAGCAGATCCGTCGTCTGACCGAACCATGCCGAGCCCGCGTCCGGACGCGTCTTGCCGGTGATGACATCCATCATCGTCGTCTTGCCGGCGCCGTTCGGTCCGATGATGCAGCGAAGCTCTCCCGCGTCGATGTACAGCGTGAGCTTGTCGAGAGCTCGGAAACCGTCGAAGCTGACCGTGATGTCTTCCAGATAAAGGATCGTGCCGTGCGATGCGTCGCCCGGCGGCGGCCGCTCGCTGCGTGCACCGGTGCCGAAGACCTTTTGCCAGCCGTTGCGGATTGCCGTCGACGCGTTCATGCCGTCACTGCCTCCGCCACCTGTGGCTCCTTCTTCGCGAAGCGATCCGCCAAGCCCACGACGCCGCGCGGCATGAAGAGCGTGACGATCACGAACAAGGCGCCGAGCGCGTACAGCCAGAACTCAGGCAGCGCCGCCGTGAAATACGTCTTCGCGTAGTTGACGAGCACTGCGCCCGCCACTGCGCCGTAGAGCGTGCCGCGACCGCCGACCGCCACCCAGATGACGACCTCGATCGAATTGATGGGCTGAAACTCGCTCGGATTGATGATGCCGACCTGCGGCACGTAGAGTGCACCGGCGATACCCGCGAGCACCGCCGAGAACGTGAACACCCAGAGCTTGTACGACTCGATGCGATAGCCAAGGAAGCGGGCGCGGCTCTCCGCATCGCGCACCGCCTGAATCACTCGGCCTGCACGCGAGCGTGTGATATAAGCGCAGGCCAGATACCCGAGCGCCAATGCGATGCCCGAGGCGATGAATAGCGCGACGCGCGTACCCGGCGCATTGATGTCGAAGCCGAGAATCTCCTTGAAGTCCGTCAGGCCGTTGTTGCCGCCGAACCCCATGTCGTTGCGGAAGAACGCGAGCATCAGCGCATAGGTCAGCGCCTGCGTAATGATCGACAGGTAGACGCCGGTCACACGCGAACGGAACGCGAGCCAGCCGAATACGAAAGCCAGCGCCCCCGGCACGATCACGACCATCAAGGCCGCGAACCAGAACATGTCGAAGCCGTGCCAGAACCACGGCAGCTCGGTCCAATTGAGAAACACCATGAAGTCCGGCAACACCGGATGCCCGTAGACGCCGCGCGGACCGATCTGCCGCATGAGGTACATGCCCATCGCATAACCGCCGAGCGCAAAGAACGCTGCGTGCCCCAGGCTCAGGATGCCGCAGTAGCCCCACACGAGGTCGACCGCGATGGCGAGCAGCGCGTACGTCATGTACTTGCCGAGCAGCGTCATCGTGTAGCCCGACAGATGCAGCCCCGAGTCCGCCGGCACCGCAAGATGCAGGATCGGTACGAGCACGAGCGCCGCCAGCAGCACGCCGAAGAACACCTTCGTGCCGCGATCGCCAAACAGCAGACTCGGGAGTGACTGTGTATTCATGTGTATCGAAATCGATCGCCGTTACGCTTCCGCCGCTCGGCCCTTCTGCGGGAACAGGCCGCGCGGACGCCGCTGAATGAAGAGGATCAATGCAATCAGGACGAAGATCTTGGCGAGCACCGCCCCCGCATGCGGCTCGAGCATCTGATTGACGACGCCGAGCGACATGCCGCCGATCAACGTCCCCCAGAGATTGCCGACGCCGCCGAACACCACCACCATGAACGAATCGATGATGTACGACTGACCGAGATTGGGACCGACGTTGGTGAGCTGACTGAGCGCCACACCGGCGACGCCCGCGATGCCCGAGCCCAGCCCGAATGTCAGCGCATCGACCCACTCGGTGCGCACGCCCATTGCCTTCGCCATCGAGCGGTTCATCGAGACCGCGCGCACCTGCAATCCAAGTCGCGTGCGCTTGAGCACGATGACGAGCAACGCAAACACGGCCAGCATGAACACCACGACGTAGAGGCGGTTGTAGGTGAGCGAGAGCGCCTCGTTGATCTGCAGCGATCCCGCCATCCACGACGGGGTCTCGACGGGCCGGTTGTTCGCGGTGAAGAGATCTCTCACCACCTGCTGCAGAACGAGGCTCACGCCGAAGGTCGCAAGGAGCGTTTCGAGCGGACGGCCGTAGAGGAAGCGCACGATACCGCGCTCGATCAGCACGCCGACCGATCCCGAGACGAGGAACGCCATCGGAATGGCGATCAGCACCGACGCCTCGATGTACGACGGCATTGCTTGCTGGATGACATACGTGGTGTAGGCGCCGAGCATGATGAGCTCGCCGTGCGCCATGTTGATCACGCCCATCACGCCGAACGTGATCGCCAGGCCGATCGCCGCGAGCACGAGCACCGAACCCAAGCTCAAACCGAAGAAGAGCGTTTCGATCGAGGCGTAGAAGTTGCGCCAGGACTTGATGCTGTTGACCGCGGCGAGCGCCGCCGCACGAACCTTTTCGTCAGGCTCCACGTACTCGCCGTCCGCATTGCGCTCGAGCAGCGCGGACAGCCGATTGAACACCTCCGGGCTCAAGTCGTCGCGCAGCGTTTCGATCGCGGCCAAGCGCACCTCGACGTCGCTGCTGTCAAGGTCGGCCAACGCCACCGCCGAGCGCATCGCGCGGCGCACCGCGTCGTTGGATTCCTCCTCGATGCGCTGACGCAGAATCTCTGCGCTCTCTCGATCGAGCGAGCGCATCATTTCGCGCACCGCCGCGAGCCGCACTTCCGCATTCGGATCGGTCAGCGCGAAGCTTGCGAGCACGCCCTTGATCTGCTTGCGCAGCTGATTGTTCGTCGTGATCCGCGTGAGCTCGCTGGCGGGCGCAGATCCGGCGGCTTGCAAGGTGAGCGGATCCGTGAGCGCGAGGCCGTCCTCCTTCGCCTCGGCGATGAAAACCTGTTGGTCGGACTTACGGAAATAGAGCGTGCCATCCAAGAGCGCGCTCAGGACGGCACGCGTGTTGGGGTGCCGCTGCTGCGCGAGCGCTTCGACCGCTCGTTCCTTGACCTTGAAGTTGGTCGAAGCAAGCGTCGCCACGGTCTGCGAGAACGTGTCGTCTGCTGCCGCGTCAGCTGCGAGCGCATCGGCGGCCCGAAGCATCGCGAGCGCATACAAGACCGTCACGATCACGGTTCGCATGCAGACAATCCACGTGTTCTCTTTCGTCATGACTGCTTGTGCGTTCTCTCGAACAGTGGGGCACCAACGCGCGCCGCTTCGATGCCCTCAATTGCGCCCCGCGGTTCTCCGCCCTCCCCCGCCTGCGCGGGGGGGGGGAACGGAGAGGGGCTACGGCTGCTACTCGTAGTTCTGTCCGGAGCACTTCTTCGTCTTGGTGTTGTAGTTGCCGCACTTGAGCGTGACCCAGTCGGCCTCGATGTCCTTGCTGCCTTCGAGGTAGTCGGACCACGCATCGCCCGGCACGAGACCGTCGGTCTGCCACACCACATCGAACTGGCCGTCGGCGCGCACCTCGCCGATCAGGACGGGCTTGGTGATGTGGTGATTGGGCAGCATCTTGGCCACGCCGCCGGTGAGATTCGGCACTTCCACGCCGATGATCGCGTCGATGACCTTGTCGACGTCGGTCGTGCCCGCCTTCTCGACGGCCTTCACCCACATGTTGAAGCCGATGTAGTGCGCTTCCATCGGATCGTTGGTGACGCGCTTCGGGTTCTTGATGAAGGTGTGCCACTTCTTGATGAACTCGGCGTTCGCCGGCGTATCCACGCTCATGAAGTAGTTCCAGGCCGCGAGGTGGCCGACGAGCGGCTTCGTGTCGATGCCCGAGAGCTCTTCCTCGCCCACGGAGAACGCCACGACCGGAATGTCCTCAGCCGAGATCTTCTGATTGGCGAGCTCCTTGTAGAACGGCACGTTCGCGTCGCCGTTGATCGTCGAGACGACCGCCGTCTTCTTGCCCGCCGAACCGAAGCGCTTGATGTCGGCCACGATGCGCTGCCAGTCCGAATGACCGAAGGGCGTGTAGTTGATCATGATGTCTTCTTGCTTGACGCCCTTCGACTTCAAGTACGCCTCGAGGATCTTGTTCGTCGTGCGCGGATAGACGTAGTCGGTGCCGGCGAGCACCCAGCGCTCGACGCCCACTTCGTTCATGAGGTAGTCGACGGCCGGAATCGCCTGCTGATTCGGCGCGGCGCCCGTGTAGAACACGTTACGCGAGGACTCTTCGCCCTCGTACTGCACCGGATAGAACAGCAAGCCGTTGTGCTTCTCGAACACCGGCAACACGGATTTGCGCGACACCGACGTCCAGCAGCCGAACACGACGGCCACCTTGTCCTTGACGAGCAGCTGCTCGGCCTTCTCCGCGAAGAGCGGCCAGTTCGACGCCGGGTCCACCACGACGGGCTCGAGCTTCTTGCCGAGCAGACCGCCCTTCTTGTTCTGCTCTTCGATGAGCATGAGCACGGTGTCCTTCAGCGTCGTCTCGGAAATCGCCATCGTTCCGGACAGCGAGTGCAGCACGCCGACCTTGATCGTGTCGGCTGCTTGCGCCGCGCCTGCGGCCACGACGGCCACGGCAGCCGCGAGCTTGGCAAGCCCGCTCAAGATGCGTTTTCTCCTCATCTTCCTCTCCTCATGAAGTGGTTAGTCAGGATCAGATTTGCACTTGCAGTCCGAGCCCGATCTGGCTGTAGTCGCGGCCGAGCGCCGGATCGTCGCTCACGTCGATGTAGAACAGGCTGATGCGCGCCTTGAAGTCCTTGATGATGTAGTTCAGGTTGATCTCGAGCGTTTCCTGATCGACGTCGCCGAAGGGCGTGTTCTCGTACGTCGCCTCGCCGTACTTGCCGAGGAGCTGGAACTTGCCGATGCCGACGGTCTGCGGGAACAGATACGCGCCGAGCACGTAGTAGCCGCCGGTTTCGTCGTAGCCGCCTGCTGCCGGCGGCGGATAACCGCCCAAACCGTCGTACCACGCGTATTCGGCTTCGACCGTCACGACTCCGCCGCCGCCCAGCTTCTTCTCGAGCAGGAAGTCGACTGAGTAGGCGCTGTCGCCTGCCGCAGTTTGACCGGCAAGACCGATCGCCAGCAGATCCTTCTCGCCGTAGTACGTGCCGTTCAGGTAGTAGCCGCCTTCCGGATCCCAGAAGTCGAGCTGCAAGCGGCCGGCCCACAGCACATCCGAATCGCCGCCCGTGACATTCGTGATGTCGAAGGCACCGAAGGAGACTTTCGCGATGCCGAACTGTCCCCAGTACATCAGGCCGTCAGCGCGTCCTTCGGTCTCGAACGGATAGCCGTCCTGCACGCCGTCGCGATAGACGCCCCAATGGCTCGCGTAGTACGGGCCGTAGAGATTCGCGCGATCCGAAGGCGGCAGGAAACGTCCTGCCCAGATGTTGAACTTTTCCGAGAACGAGAACTGCGCAACGGCGTCGATGACGCGGATCTCTTCGTCGTCCGAGTTGTACTCGGTGTTGAACATCAGGCTGATGTTGTCGGTGACCTTGCCGCTGATGTAGATGCGCGCGCTGTTCAACGCGAAGTCATCCACGTCGTCGCCGATGTCGGGATTGGTGTGCGCGAAGCTCGAACGCACGCCGGCTCCGACCGACACCGGCGGCAGATCGAGATCCGCCGACCAGGCCTGAAGCGACGGCAAGCTCAGCAAAGCGACTCCGGCGCAAGCGGTGCTGAGATGCCGCTTGACGGAGAGTTGTCGTAGTTGAGAACGCATGACGTTTCCTTCTCGAGTTGCGGGCCAGACATTCGCTTTGCCGCGAAACTAGTCGCGTTCTGCGACGCCGTGTACGCGTCATTTGACGTAGATGGACCCGCGCGCCCCATCGCGGTGCGCAGTCGAATTTGCTTGCACTGGGATGGCGCGTGGTGTGACGAGGATTTGCCTACTGCCTGTCCGAGCAGGCTTCTGCGCGCGCGTGCGGATGAGGGTTCGTGCGCGATGCAAACGCAATGGTGCTCACGTCAACGGCGCAAATAAGTGCTCATTTCGCCGCCGCTACGCGATGTGTCCGGCAGAGCCGTGACAGGCAACGCGCAAGACGCGCCACTTGCCTGATCTGGCACAGCCCTTGCTCTCACTGGGCCGTGCCGCTCACCTGGCAGGCGCACTTGTGCCGTGAACAACGAAAATCAACAACCGCATCCCCGACAGCGGATCGTGCGCGAGCGACGCCAATACAACCAATGGGTCGCGAGCCAGACGCTTGAAGACTACGCGCTCCGCTACACGGCGGATCGGGCGCGCAAGTCGTGCTTTCGCGTCGGCAACACCGCCTTCGGGCCCATCGCATTCCTGGCCTGCGAGGCGATCGGCGGCGCGCTCACGATCGCCTACGGCTTTCCGAATACGGCGTGGGCCACGCTCGCGTTCTCGATTCTCATGTTCGCGATCGGCCTGCCGATCTGCTACTACGCCGCCAAGTACGGCGTCGACATCGACCTGCTCACGCGCGGCGCGGGCTTCGGCTACATGGGCTCGACGCTGACGTCGCTCATCTACGCCTCGTTCACTTTCCTGCTGTTTGCGATCGAGGCGACGATCATGTCCCTCGCGCTCGCCATGCTGTTCGACATCCCGTTGGCGATCGCGCACCTCTTCAGCTCGCTCATCGTCATTCCGATCGCGCTCTACGGCGTGAGCCTCATCAGCAAGATGCAGATCGTCACGCAGCCGATCTGGCTGGTGCTGCAGTTCCTGCCGATTCTCTACCTCGCCTGGAAGGCGCCCGATGAGCTGCACGCTTGGACGGACTATGCCGGCCAGCACGGCCGCGCCGACGGCAGCGTCGATTTCATGTTGTTCGGCCTAGCCGCCTCGATGCTGCTGTCGCTCCTGCCGCAGATCGGCGAGCAAGTCGACTACCTGCGCTTCCTGCCGAATCGCACACGCAAGAACCGCATTGCGTGGTGGACCGCCGTCATCGGCACCGGACCCGGTTGGGTGGTGCTCGGCGCCTTCAAGATCCTTGCGGGCTCGTTCCTCGCGTTTCTCGCCATCCGTCATGGCATTCCCGCGGCGCAGGCCGACGAGCCGACGGAGATGTATCTCCTCGCCTTCAGGGAGACAGTGAGCTCGCCTACGCTTGCGCTCGTCCTGACCGGCATCTTCGTGATCGTCTGTCAGCTCAAGATCAACGTCACGAACGCGTACGCCGGCTCGATCGCCTGGTCGAACTTCTTCTCGCGCCTGACGCACAGCCATCCGGGCCGTGTCGTGTGGCTCGTGTTCAACGTGCTGCTCGCGCTGCTGCTCATGATCACCGGCATCTTTCAGGCGATCGAGAGCATTCTCGTCATTTACGCCAACTTCGCCGCCGGGTGGATCGGTGCGCTCACGGCCGACCTGGTGGTCAACAAATCGCTCGGTTGGAGCCCCAAGCACATCGAGTTCAAGCGCGCGCACCTCTACGACATCAACCCCGTCGGTGTCGGTGCGCTCCTGCTTTCGTTGCTGGTCTCGAGCCTCGCGTTCCTGGGCGTCTTCGGCGAAGTGCCGCGGATTCTCTCGCCCTTCGTTGCGCTCACGGTTGCGTTCGTCGCCGCGCCTGTCATCGCCTGGGCAACGCGCGGCCGGTACTACCTCGCGCGCCCTGCCACGGGCCTCGATCCGGACGCGAAGGAGCTGCGCTGCACGATCTGCGAGAACGTCTTCGAGCGCAGCGACATGGCGCTCTGTCCCGCCTACTCCGGTCCGATCTGCTCGCTTTGTTGCACCCTCGAAGCGCGTTGCCGCGACATGTGCAAGACGAACAGCCGTGCCGCCGAGCAGCTGCACGGTCTTGTGCAGACGACTCTGCCGCCGCGCGTCGCCGCCGCCCTCAACACGCGCGCCGGGCACTTCTTCGGCTTGCTGCTGCTCTTCACCCTGGCGACGGGCTTGCTCCTGTCGTTCATCTATCACCAATACGGTGAGCGTATCCCCGAGCATCGCGACATCATCAGCGCCACGCTGTGGCTCGTGTTCCTCGTGCTGCTCATGCTCTCGGGCGTGGCCGCCTGGCTCATCGTGCTCGCGCACGAGAGCCGCAGAGCCGCGGAAGCCGAGTCGGCCCGGCAAACCACGATGCTCATGGAGGAGATCGAAGCGCACAAACGCACCGACGCGGCGCTGCAGAAGGCCAAGGAAGCGGCCGAATCGGCCAATCTCGCCAAGACGCGTTACATCGTGGGGCTGAGCCACGAAATTCGCACGCCCCTCAATGCGATCTTCGGCTATGCGCAGCTCCTCGAACGCGGCCTGCAGGGACCGTCGGACAATGCCATTCGCGTGATCCGGCGCAGCGCCGAGCATCTCGCCAATCTCATCGACGGCCTGCTCGACATTTCGAAGATCGAAAGCGGCATGCTCAAGCTGTCGCGCGATTGCGTGCAGCTGCCGGAATTCCTGGCCCAGTTGGTCGACATGTTCCGGCTGCAGGCGGCCAGCCGCGGAATCGAGTTTCGCTACGACGCTCCGCCGACGCTTCCGACCTTCGTTTACACGGACCAGAAGCGTCTGCGTCAGATCCTGATCAACCTGCTCTCCAACGCGATCAAGTACACCGAACGCGGATACGCGAGCCTGACGGTGCGCTACCGCAACCCGATCGCTGAATTCGAGATCTCCGATTCAGGCGTCGGCATTCCACCGGAAGACTTGGAGCGCGTGTTCGAGCCGTTCGAGCGCGGCAGCTCGCCGAACGTGCGCTCCATTCCCGGCACCGGGCTTGGACTCACCATCACGAAGCTGCTCACGCAAGTGATGGGCGGAGAGATTCAGGCGCGGAGCGCACCCGGAGAAGGCACGACGTTTACCGTGCGCCTCTTGCTCACGGAAGCCAATCAAGCGGCAGTCAACACGACCCTGACGCCCGTTCGCGGCTACGAAGGCCCGGCCCGCACGGTGCTGCTCATCGACGACGATCCTGTGCATCTCGACATCGTGCAGCACCTGTTGCGCTCGCTCGAATTCGTCGTCTTCACCGCCGCCGACGGCGCTCGCGGCGTCAAGCTCGCGCGCGAGTGCAAACCGGATCTGGCGCTCATCGATATTTCGATGCCGGACATGTCCGGCTGGGACGTCGCACGGGCACTGCGCGAGGAGCCGCAGCTTGCGGCGCTCAAGATCGTCATGGTCTCCGCCAATGCGCACGAGTATCACCAAGGCGGGGAGAGCCAGCTGCACGATGCCTTCGTCATGAAGCCGGTCAACGTGCAGGTGCTCCTCGATACGATCGCCAATGTGCTGCGCCTGAAATGGAAGCACGATCCAGCACCGGGCAGCGCGCCGGAAGAGGCTTCGCAGGATGTACCCGAGCTCTCCGCGCAGCATCTCGCCGACCTCTATCGCCTCGGCAAGATCGGACACGTGCGCGGCATTCAAGCCAAGCTCGAAGAAATCGAGCGCGAGGATCCGCGCCACGCCCGCTTCACGGCCCAGCTACGCGAGCTGATCGGCCGCTTCGAGCTCAAGCGTTACATGAGCACGCTCCAGGACGTGCAACCCACGGGCATCGAGCAGGATGCGTCGGGGTCCCGTTAGCGATTGCAAAGTGAGGTGTCGATGTACAGCCAAGCATTGTTCGACCAGCGCACCGGGAAGACGCCGTTCGTCGAGCCGACCAAGCGCGACACGGTGCTCGTCGTCGACGACACGCCGGAGACGCTCGGGTTTCTAACCGACACATTGGACCAGGCCGGTTTCACGGTGCTCATCGCCACCGACGGCATGAGCGCGCTCGAGCTCGTCGATCAGATCACGCCGGATCTCGTCCTGCTCGATGCGGTCATGCCGGGCCTCGACGGCTTCGAGACCTGCCGGCGGCTCAAGCGCGAAAAGCTGCTCACGCATCTGCCCGTCATCTTCATGACGGGCTTGAGCGAAACGGAGCATGTCGTGCAAGGACTCGCCTCGGGCGGCGTCGACTACGTGACCAAGCCGATCGTCGTCGACGAGCTGCTCGCACGCATTCGCGTGCACTTGGCCAATGCGCGCATCGCGTCCGGCACGCACGCCGCGCTCGATGCTGCCGGCCGCTTCCTCATTGCCACGGACCGCGCCGGCCGCCTCGCCTGGTGCACGCCGAAAGCCAGACAGCTCCTGAACGAGCTGCTGCCGGACGCCCACGAGACGGGCGCGTGTCTGCCGGCCGAAATCGTCAAGCAGCTCGTGCAAGCGCGCGGCGACGGCTCGGCCAGCGATCGCGCCGTGCTCGAACTCGGCAATCGCAAGCTGGAAGTCTCGCTGGTGAGCCGCATCGGTCCCGACGAAATCCTCTTTCGCATTGCCGAGGTCGGCACGCGCGCGGAGGAGCAGATCCTGCAGAAGAAGCTGGCGCTCACCACGCGCGAAGCGGAAGTGTTGCTGTGGATCAGCCGCGGAAAATCGAATCGGGAAATCGGCGAGATCCTGTCGATCAGCCCGCGCACCGTGAACAAGCACCTCGAGCAGATCTTCGTGAAGCTCGGCGTCGAGAATCGCGCGGCTGCGGCGGCGCGAGCGGTGAGATTGTTGGCGGAGTGAAGGGCCTTGGGTGCTGGAACGGGGCGCTGGGCCCTGGGTGCTGGGCTCTGGCAAGAGGGGCGCTTGGCGCGCTTCCGCGGGCTAGCGCACGTTGGTGAAGAGGCCTTGGCGCTCGATGAACTCGATCACCGTGTCCAAACCTTGGCCGGTCTTCAGGTTCGTGAACACAAATGGTCGCTCGCCGCGCATCTTGCGTGCATCGCGGTCCATCACTTCAAGGGAAGCGCCGACATACGGCGCGAGGTCGATCTTGTTGATGATGAGAAGATCGGACCGCATGATGCCGGGGCCGCCCTTGCGCGGAATCTTGTCGCCGGCAGACACGTCGATGACGTAGAGCGTGAGGTCCGAGAGCTCGGGGCTGAATGTCGCCGCAAGATTATCGCCGCCGCTCTCGACGATGACCATGTCGAGCTTGTCGAACGTCCGCATCAGCTCGTCGATCGCCGCAAGGTTCATCGATGCGTCCTCGCGAATGGCCGTATGCGGACAGCCGCCCGTCTCCACGCCGCGGATACGCTCCTTCGGCAAGGCTTCGCTGCGGATCAGGAACTCCGCATCTTCGCGCGTATAGATGTCGTTGGTGACGACCGCGATCTCGTATTTGTCGCGCATGCGCTTGCACAACGCATCCACGAGCGCCGTCTTTCCGGAACCGACCGGGCCGCCGACGCCGACCCGTAACACATCTGAGCTTGGCATGGAGGATTCATGAGATTGGCTACCGCGCCGATCATACGGGTCGGCCTCGAAAACGGATCACGTCATTTGACGTATCCACCGCCCAGCGGGAAGTTGCTAGTGTCGGCGCGTCCGGCGTACTGCCCGAAGCTTTCATTGAGCGCTGCGAGATGACGACGATGAAGAAATATGCGGGTTGCGGGATCGGTGGCGCGTCGCTGCTCTTGCCTGTCCTGGCTTTCGCCCATCCTGGTCACGATACGGTCACGTTCGCCGACGGCTTCTTGCATCCGCTCGGCGGCATCGATCACCTGCTCGCCATGGTTGCGGTCGGCGTGCTCGCGAGCCGCTTTGCGGGATCGGCCCGCCTGCTGCTCCCCCTCGCCTTCATGTCGGCGATGACGCTCGGCGCGCTGCTGTCCGTGACGGCCTTGCCGTTCGTCGAGACGATGATCGCGTTGTCCCTCGTCGCCTTCGGGCTCGCCATCATGCACACGCGCACATTGCCCTTGTCGGTGGGCATGCTCGCGGTCTTTCTCTTCGGCGTCTTCCACGGTCATGCGCACGGCACCGAAGCGCACGGTGGGCTCATGCCGTTCGCAGCAGGCTTCCTGCTCTCGACCGGCGTGTTGCACGCCCTTGGACTTGCTGCGACGGCGAGACTGCAGCAGGCAACACAACGCTACCGCCTCGCGCTGCGCACCATGGGCGGCATCGTCGCGGGCGCGGGCGTGGTGCTCTTGGGAGTGGGCTGACGTCCACCCCCGCAGCTAGCAGGCTACGGGCGACGGCCAGCAAGCGATTCGCTCAGCCTTCGCGAACATCGTCTTCTCTTACGATTCAAAGTCGCTCGTGCTCTTGCGAGAGCAAGACGCCTCGCCTCGCAGATTCACGCTCAATCGCGACGCTTTCACGCAGAGTGTGAGTCCTTCCCTGCAGCCGATTGATGCCGCTTCGGTGCACTCTGCCCGTAGCCCATAGCCCTTTACACGCCGCGCTCGACAGGCTACACAGGCGGGCCGCTCGGAGGCGGCACCGTAACCCGGTAAGATGCCGATCCTTCCGCACCGACCTTCGACTTGGAGAGGTGGCAGAGCGGTTGATTGCACCGGTCTTGAAAACCGGCAGGAGTGCAAGCTCCTCGTGGGTTCGAATCCCACCCTCTCCGCCAGAAATAACAAGGGGCCCCGACGAGGGCCCCGTTTTTCCGTCTGGGTGGGATCAAAGAACCCGCAAGGAACGCGTGGGTTCGACACATCGGCAGGATAGCCGTTTTGCGAAGCCTCGCTGCCTGTAGGCGAGGCACATGGATGTGACGAGTGCAATCCCACTCTCTCCGCCCAATCTCAGAACATCGTTCTCTGGCGACTACAGAATCCACGGCGCTCCAGCCGTCTTGCGCCTCTGAACTGGACCCCCACCTCTGTCGAGCGATATGCCGAGCTCTCATGCCCAACTTGTTGAATTTACTGACTCCGCAACGCTTGAGTGATGGCCGCCGAATGTTGTTAGAATCGGTCCAGCCATCGGCTTCGATGGCATGACAAGTTTCGCAACGGGTTCGGCCCGAGGAGTATTGGATGGAGCGTTATCCTGGTTCTGCCGTCAGCACCGCACGCGCGTCCGCGCTGGCGACAAACAAAGTCCTTCGCAACACGTATCTGCTGCTCGGTGCAACGCTGGCGTTCAGCGCCGTGATGGCCGGCGTGTCGATGGCGCTCGACTTGCCGCCGTTCGGCCTCATCACGTTGCTCGTTTACTTCGGCCTGCTGTTCGCGGTTCACAAGACGCAGAACAGCGCTTGGGGCCTCCTGTGGACGTTTGCGCTCACGGGCTTTTTGGGCCTGACGCTCGGCCCGATCCTCGAGATGTACATCAAGTTCCTGCCGAACGGCTCGCAGCTCGTGATGACTGCGCTCGGCACGACCGCAGCGGCGTTCCTCGGACTGTCCGCCTACGCGATCAAGAGCGAAAAGGATTTCAGCTTCCTCGGCGGCTTTTTGTTCATCGGCGCCATCGGCGCGTTCGTCCTCGGACTCATCGCCTACTTCTTCCACCTCTCCACGCTCTCGCTCGTGGCTTCGGGCATGTTCGTGATCGTGAGCGGCGGCTACATGCTCTGGCAGACTAGCCACATCGTGCGCGGCGGCGAGACGAACTACATCATCGCCACGATCACGTTGTACGTGAGCATCTACAACATGTTCCTGAGCCTGCTCCACCTGTTGGGCGCGGCGTCGGACGATTGACACCATCCAACGCAACACCAAACAAAAAAGGGCGCTGCAACCGTAGCGCCCTTTTTCTTTTCACGGAACGAAGCGGCGCGGCCGAGCAACCTCGCCCACGCTCGCATCAATCGATCAGCCCGGCGTGATGCGCTCCAGGCCGCCCATGTACGGCCGCAAGACCTCGGGCACGATAACGCTCCCGTCTTCCTGCTGATAGTTCTCGAGCACCGCGACGAGCGCGCGGCCTGCGGCCACGCCCGAACCGTTGAGCGTGTGCAGCGGCTCAGGCTTGCCGGTTTCGGGATTGCGCCAGCGTGCCTGCATGCGACGCGCCTGGAACGCTTCGAAGTTCGAGCACGAGGAAATCTCGCGATAGGCCTGCTGACCCGGCAGCCAGACTTCCAAGTCGTACGTCTTGGCCGAACCGAAACCGATGTCGCCGGCGCACAGCGCCACGACGCGATACGGCAGCCCGAGGCGCTTGAGCACTTCTTCGGCGTTCTTCGTGAGCAGCTCGTGCTCGGCGTACGAATCCTGCGGACGCGAGATGTGCACGAGCTCGACCTTCTCGAACTGGTGCTGACGAATCATGCCGCGCGTGTCCTTGCCGTAGGAGCCGGCCTCGGAGCGGAAGCACGGCGTGTGCGCGACGAAGCGCAGCGGCAGGCGCTCAGCCTCCACGATCGTCTCGCGCACGAGATTCGTGACGGGCACTTCAGCCGTCGGAATGAGGTAGAAGCCGCTTTCGCCTTTGACCGCGAACAAGTCGGCTTCGAACTTCGGCAGCTGGCCGGTGCCGGTCATCGACTGCGCGTTCACGAGGTACGGCACGTAGACCTCGCGATAACCATGCTCGCGCGTGTGCAGATCGAGCATGAACTGGATCAACGCGCGCTGCAGCTGGGCGACTGGACCGCTCAGCACCGAAAAGCGCGCGCCGGAAATCTTGCTGGCCGCTGCGAAGTCGATCTGCCCGAGCCGCTCGCCGATCTCGACATGATCTTTCGGCTTGAAATCGAACTTACGCGGCTCGCCCCAGCGGCGCACCTCGACGTTCGCGGTTTCATCGCGCCCGTCGGGCACGCTCTCGTGCAGCAGATTCGGCAGACCGAGCAGCAGCTGATCGAGCTCGCTCTGCACCTTCGCCAGCTCGCCTTCGGCTTCCTGGAGCTGCGCACCGAGCGACTCCGCCTGCTTGAGGAGCGGCGCGATGTCCTGACCTTGCGCCTTTGCCTTGCCGACGGCCTTGGCGTGTATGTTGCGCTCGTTCCGCAGCTCGTCCGCCCGCACCTGCCATTTCTTCCGCGCTTCCTCGAGCGCGCTCAAGCGCGCCACATCGAGCGTGAAGCCGCGGCGCGCAAGATTCGCCGCCACCGCAGCGGGATCGGAACGAAGCAGCTTGGGATCGAGCATGATGAGCCGTTACAGTGAGTTAAGCGTCGTGGAAGCGATAGTGTAACGCGACGCACGGCGCGACTGGGGACCCGCGGAAGAAACGGCCGAGGATCGAACGCTGCCGGGTGAGGCCCGCGCAGCTATTCCCCCTTCGTACGCGTCCTGCGCCGCTCCAAGGCCTCGGCAATCTTGATTTCGAGCCCGCGCGGTACGGGACGGTAGTACTGCCGCTGCGGCATGCCGTCGGGGAAATATTGCTGTCCTGCGGCGTACGCATCGGGCTCGTCGTGCGCGTACCGGTAGCCCTTGCCGTAACCGAGCTCTTTCATGAGGCGCGTCGGTGCATTGCGCAGATGCATGGGCACTTCGAGCGAGCCGAAGCGCGCGGCGTCTTCCATCGCTTCCTTGAACGCGACATACACCGCGTTGCTCTTGGCCGCGCAGGCGAGGAACACCACGGCCTCGGCAATCGCCAGCTCGCCTTCCGGGCTGCCGAGCCGTTCGTAGATCTCGCAAGCTTCGAGCGCGAGCGTCTGCCCGCGCGGATCGGCGAGTCCGATGTCCTCGAACGACATCCGCAGCACGCGCCGGGCGATGTAACGCGGATCGCAGCCGCCGTCGAGCATGCGGCAGAGCCAATAGAGCGCCGCATCCGGGTCGCTGCCGCGCACCGCTTTGTGGAGCGCGGAGATCTGGTCGTAGAACGCCTCGCCCTGCTTGTCGAAGCGCCGCAAGCCGCCGGCCGCCACTTCTTTTGCGATCTCTTCGGTGAGCTCGGGCGGATCATTGCCGAGCGCCAGGTCGATCGCCAGCTCGAGCATGTTGAGCGAGCGCCGTGCATCGCCGTCCGCAGCGCGCGCAATGAGCGTGAGCGCGTCCTCGTGCGCCGTGACCGGCGCGCCGCGCTCGCCTTGCGCACGCAACGCTCGATCGAGCACGCGCCGAATGTCCTCTTCCGTGAGCGAGCGCAGCACGTAGACGCGCGCACGAGAGAGCAACGCGTTGTTGAGCTCGAAGGAAGGATTCTCGGTCGTCGCGCCGATGAACACGAGCGTGCCGTCTTCGACCCACGGCAGAAACGCATCCTGCTGCGACTTGTTGAAGCGATGCACTTCGTCGAGGAACAGCACGGTGCGCCGGCCCGAGCGCTCGCGAACCTCGCGCGCCTGCTCGGCCGCCGCGCGAATGTCCTTGACGCCCGCCAGCACCGCGGAGAGCGCGATGAACTCTGCGTTGCAGGTATCGGCGACGAGCCGCGCAAGCGTCGTCTTGCCGGTGCCCGGCGGTCCCCACAGGATCATCGAATGCAGATGTCCGCCTTCGAGCATGCGCCGTAGCGGCTTGCCGGGACCGAGCAGATGGGTTTGCCCGACGTAATCGTCGAGCGAGCGCGGCCGCATGCGATCGGCCAAAGGACGCGCGTCGAGGTCGGCTGCGCCGGAAGATGCGCTCGGTTGATTGGGTGTGCTCATGACTCAACGCACACGAGCTTCGCCGCGCAACGCTCAGCGCCGCGGCACCAGCGCTTCGACACGCTGCGCCCAGCCGCCGAGCCCAAGCAGCGCGGCGACGAGCCCGAGCGCAATGCCGAGCGTATTCGCAACGATGTCGTACACGTCCGCCTGTCGCCCGAGATTCATGGCGCCTTGCGCCCACTCGATGAAAAGTCCAAAGAGGAACAGCAAGATGCCGATCAACGGGTAGCGCGACCTCGGATAGATCCCGCTGAACCACAGCGCCAGCAGCGCATAGGCCGCCATGTGCTCGACCTTGTCGCTCGCACCGAGATTCGGCAGTTTCCGAGCCGGCAGCAGGCTCGCAATCGTGGCCAATGCAATCAGCGACCAACCAGCCGCGAGCCAAAAGCGCGGATAACGAAGCGGCAAGAGCATTGTCTCAGGGTTGTGAAACGGACGCGCTGGGCGTCGGATTGCCGATCACGTCGACGCCGGGAGGCACCTGGAACGTGAAGCGCGACGGATCGAGCACCGGATTGCGCTCGACGTTCGTGAACGTGAGGATCGTCGTCTGGCCGAGCTTGTCCGCAAGCTGCATGTACCTGAGCGTCGTGCCCTCGAAGCCCAAGCGCACCGACTTGAAATCGGTATCGGTGCGCTTCGGCTCCATCTGCACCCACTCGATGCCGCTGTCGCGCTCCACGCCCGTGACCGTGAAGCTGTCCTCGAGCGCGCCCTCGCCGCTCAACAACATCGCGGGCGTCGCCGACAGCGTGTCGTCGAGCTTGCGCACCGTCACTTGTTCGAGATCGGTGTCGTAAAGCCAGATGCGCGTGCCGTCGGCCACGATCACCTGCGTGTACGGCTCGCGATAATCCCACCGGAAACGATTCGGCCGCCGGATCGCGAGCACGCCGCTCGATTCTTCGATGGCCCGGCCGCTGCGATCGGTGAGCACCTGATGAAAGTCGGCCTGCAGTCCTTGCAAGCCTGCGAGGAAGGATTCGACGCGCTTGCGCCCGCTCTCGATCTCGGCTGCGTCGGCAGCGAGCGAAAGCACCAAGGCGAGACCCGCGAGCGCGCTCGCGATCACGGCACGCGCACGCTTCATCGCGACGGCGCTCCCTGCCGAGAAACCTGCGTGCCGCCGGAGCGGCTGCGGAAGCGACGATCTGCTTTGCTCTTCATGAATCTTTCGCGCCTGACTGCGCGTACGCGCTTCGACACATTCAGCGCCGCTGCCATCGCTGGCGATGCGGCGCCGTCTCAATCTTCCGCCCCTGGCGGCGGCGGCGCGAGCACTTCGCGCATGCCGTTCGACTGCGACGGGCCGACGATACCGGCCGCCTCCATCGTTTCGATCAGGCGTGCCGCGCGGTTGTAGCCGATCTTCAAACGCCGCTGCACGTACGAGATCGACGCCTTGCGGGTTTCGACCACGATGCTGACCGCCTGGTCGTAGAGGGGATCCTGCTCGCCGTCGCCATCTCCTTCGATGCCGCCGCCATCGGATGGTTCACCCGGCAGGCCAGGAATCGGGGTGGTCGGCCCTTCGAGCACCTCTTTGATGTACGACGGCTCGTTCGTCTTCAGCGCAGCGACGACTCGGTGCACCTCTTGGTCCGAGACGAATGCGCCGTGGACGCGCACCGGCACCGAGGTGCCCGGCTGCAGGAACAACATATCGCCGTGGCCGAGCAATTGTTCCGCGCCCATCTGATCGAGGATGGTGCGCGAGTCGACTTTCGAAGACACCTGGAAGGCGATGCGCGTCGGGATGTTCGCCTTGATGAGGCCGGTGATCACATCGACGGAAGGACGCTGCGTCGCCAGGATCAGGTGGATACCCGAAGCGCGCGCCTTCTGCGCCAAGCGCGCAATGAGCTCTTCGACCTTCTTGCCGACGATCATCATCATGTCGGCGAGCTCGTCGACGATCACGACGATGTACGGCAGCGGATCGAGGAACGGCACCTGGTTCGGATCGCCGTCCGGGCCGAGCTGTTTCAGGAGCAACGGATCGCGCAGCGGCTGACCGGCTTCCTGCGCTTCCTTGATCTTGCGATTGAAGCCCGCGAGGTTGCGCACGCCCATCGCGGCCATCAGCTGATAGCGTCGCTCCATCTCACCGACACACCAACGCAACGCATTGGCTGCTTCTTTCATGTCGGTCACGACCGGCGCGAGCAGATGCGGAATGCCCTCGTAGACGGACAGCTCCAGCATCTTCGGGTCGATCATGATGAGGCGCACCTGCTCGGCTTTCGCCTTGTACAGGATCGACAGCACCATCGCGTTCACGGCCGTCGACTTACCCGAGCCGGTGGTACCGCCGACCAGCAAGTGCGGCATGCGCGCCAGATCCGCGACGACGGGCGCGCCGCTGATGTCCTTGCCGAGCACGAGCGCCAACGGCGAATTCATTTCGTCGTAGGTCTTCGACTTGATGATCTCGCCGAGCGTGACGAGCTCGCGTTTCTCGTTCGGAATTTCGAGGCCCACCGTCGACTTGCCCGGGATGACCTCGACGATGCGCACGCTGATGGCCGACAACGCGCGCGCCAGGTCCTTCGCCAGATTGCTGATCTGGCTGACCTTGACGCCCGGCGCCGGCCGCAGCTCGAAGCGCGTGATGATCGGACCGGGATGCACTTCGACGACCTCGGCCTCGACGCCGAAGTCGCGCAGCTTGAGCTCGACCAGGCGCGACATCGCTTCGAGCGCCTCGGCCGAATAGCCGGCCTGCCGCTCCGGCGGATCGTCGAGCAGCGACAACGGCGGCAGCTCCTTCGCCTCGGGACGCTCGAAGAGCGGCACTTGACGCTCCTTCTCGACGCGCTCGCTCTTCTCGACCTTCTGTACGACCGGCTCGATCTTCGGCGGCGGACGTTTGGCGACGCGGCGCTGCTCTTCGCGCAGCACTTCCTTGCGCGCCTCTTTGCGCTCGCGGCCGGCTTTGATTTCCCGTTCGGTCGAGATCTTGCGCTTGAGCCAGTCGATGCCGTTCAGCGTGAGGCGTCCGATGCCGTCCATCACCTCGATCCAGGACACGCCCGAGAACAGCGAGACGCCGGCGAGCCAGAGCGCAAGCAGAAGCAGCGTGGCGCCGAGGAAACTGAGCGCCGACTCCAGTCCTTCGCCGACCAGCGCGCCGAGCACGCCGCCTGCCGAGCTCGGATAGCTCTCGATCGTGAAGTGCAGGGTCGCAAGCCCGCAGCTCGTCGCCAACGTCAACAGGAAGCCGAAGCCGCGGAAGGCAAGCGTTGCGCGCGAGGGCGTATCGGTCTTGTCCTTGTCTCGATAGAGCAGCCACCCGGCCAGCCCGATCATCACCGGAAACAGAAACGCGGGCGCGCCGAAGAGCAGCACGAGCAATCCCGCAAGATGTGCGCCGACGGGACCGATGAGGTTCGAGAGCGGGCCCGGCTCGCCGGTCGTCGCGAACGATGGATCGTTGCGATCGTAGGTCGCGAGCGCCGCGAAGACGATCAGCGCAAGCGCACCGAAGACCCAAAGCGCGCCTTCGCGCAGCGAGCGCACGACGGCTGCACCGAGCCGCGATCGTCCGCCTTGCACCTCAGCTCTCGTCGCCAATGGACCTTGCCTCAACTTGTCGATGTAAAGGATTGATATTCAAGAGAACCAAGCTTTCGATTGCAACCGCAGCGCGACCTCGGGCAAGCGCTGCCTGCACGCCACGGCAAAACGCTCGCCGAGCGATCGGGGTACGCTGCACGCCGTTCGTCTCACGGCGCCAAGCCTCGTTCCTAGCGAGCCGATCACCGCCATTGAAGTGATCTATTTGGCGGCCATATTGCCAGTTACTTACGATACGCCGTCGCTCGCCGCTGGGCGCGAGCGCATCGGCTGTCCGCAACTTCGAGGTGAATGATACATGACGACTCCCCGCCACTCGCGGCTCTTGATTCTCGGCTCCGGTCCTGCGGGCTACACGGCGGCCGTGTACGCCGCTCGCGCCAATCGCAAACCGGTGCTCATCACCGGCCTCGAGGAAGGCGGTCAGTTGATGACCACCACCGAAGTCGACAATTGGCCCGGCGATCCGCACGGCTTGACCGGACCGGGCTTGATGGAGCGCATGCGCAAGCATGCCGAGCGCTTCGGCACGGAAATCATCAACGACCACATCAACTCCGTCGACCTGTCGCAACGTCCCTTCCATCTCGTGGGCGATCGCGGCGCATACACGTGCGATGCGCTTATCATCGCCACGGGCGCAACGGCCAAGTACCTCGGCCTGCCGTCGGAGCAGAACTATCGCGGTCGCGGTGTGTCGGCCTGCGCGACGTGCGACGGCTTTTTCTTCAAGAACCAGAAAGTTGCCGTGGTCGGCGGCGGCAATACCGCCGTCGAAGAAGCGCTCTATCTCTCGAACATCGCCGCCCACGTGACGCTCGTGCATCGGCGCGATAAGTTGCGGGCGGAAAAGATCCTGCAAGATCAGCTCTTCGAGCGCGTGCGCGAAGGCAAGATCGCGATCGAGTGGAACCATGTCGTCGACGAAGTGCTTGGAGACGACAGCGGCGTGACGGGCCTGCGCATCGCACCGGTCGACGGCGGCCCGAAGCGCGATCTCGAGGTTACCGGCGTGTTCATCGCGATCGGCCACAGCCCGAATACGCAGCTGTTCCAGGGCCAGCTCGAGATGAAAGACGGTTACCTCATCGTCAACTCGGGCTTGAACGGCAATGCGACGCAAACGAGCGTGCCGGGCGTCTTCGCTGCTGGCGATGTGGCCGATCATGTCTACCGGCAGGCGATCACGTCGGCTGCCACGGGCTGCATGGCCGCACTCGATGCCGACAAGTACCTCGACCTGATCGACGCGCAACAGCGTTGATCGGTCGACGCCTCGGCGGCGGGCGGTGAGACACGCGCGTGCGTGTGCCCCGCCCGCTCATCGCACCACCGGCAAAGCGAATCAGCGAGCGCATTTTCGACCGTGCCAGCCGAGACGATCAGCTCCATTCACGACATCCCGGCATCCGCCTGGGACGCGCTCGCCTCGAGCGGCAATCCGACGATCAGCCATGCGTTCCTCGCGCTGCTCGAAGAAACGCGCTGCGTCGGCCCGCATGCGGGCTGGATGCCGGCGCATCTCGTGGTACGCGACGCGGACGGCACGCTGACGGCGGCCGCACCGCTTTACCGCAAGACGCATTCGTGGGGCGAGTTCGTCTTCGATTTCAGCTGGGCGCAGGCTTACGCTCAGGCGGGGCTGCGCTACTACCCCAAGCTCGTGTGCATGGTGCCGTTCACGCCGGTCACCGGTCCGCGCCTGCTCGCACACACGTCCGATGCGCGCAGCGCGCTCATCGACGGGCTCATCGACAGCGTCAAGACACACGGCGCCTCGTCGCTGCACGTCTTGTTCATTCCCGATGAGGAACGCCCGCTCTTCGAGGCGCGCGGATTTCTGCTGCGCAAGGATTGCCAATTTCATTGGTTCAATCGCAACTACGCGGACTTCGACGCCTTCCTCGCCACCTTCCGCTCGGAGAAGCGCAAGAAGGCGCTGCGCGAACGGCGTCGCATCCAAGAAGCCGGCGTCACTCATCGCACGCTCAGCGGCCGCGACATGGATCCCGAGCTCTGGAACATCGTCTTCGCCTTCTCGGCGCAGACGTTCGCGATGCGCGGGCACGAGCATTACCTCAACGTCGAATTCTTCCGGCAGCTGTCGGCCGCCATGCCCGACGCCGTGATGGTGAAGCTCGCCGAGTACCGCGGGCAGCCGATCGCCGCGGCGATCTTCTACGTCGGCGGCGACACCCTCTACGGGCGCTACTGGGGCGCCGCAGCCGACTTCCACAGCCTGCACTTCGAGACCTGCTATTACCAAGGCATCGAGTACTGCATCGAGCGCGGGCTGGCACGCTTCGAGCCTGGCACGCAGGGCGAGCACAAGGTTCCCCGGGGGTTCGAGCCGACCCCGACATGGTCGGCGCATTGGATCGAAGATCCTCGTTTCAAAAGCGCGATTCGGAGTTATCTTCGTCAGGAAGAAGCGGCGGTCGACCGGTACATGGCCGAAGTCCAGGCGCATGTGCCCTTCCGTCGCGACGCGGCAAGCGGCAACTCGTGAGACTCGCCATGAAAGGCTCGATCGTTTGGTTGTCCGAGCGCGACTCGCCGCAGGCCTTCCCGCCTGTGGAACGAGCCCTGACAGAACCCGACGGATTGCTGGCCGCAGGCGGCGATCTGTCGCCACCTCGTCTGCTCGAAGCCTACCGGCGCGGCATCTTCCCGTGGTATTCGCGGGGGCAGCCGATCCTGTGGTGGTGCCCCGATCCGCGTGCGGTCTTGCGTCCCGAGTGCATGAAGGTCTCGCGCAGCCTCGCCAAGTCGTTGCGCAATCGCGGTTACGAAACGCGCATCGACACCGCCTTCCGCGACGTGCTGCGCTACTGCGGCTCGCCGGAGCTGCGTCCCGGCGGCACGTGGCTTTCGCCGGAGATGCGCGCCGCCTATTTCCGGCTGCATCGGCTCGGCTACGCGCACAGCGTCGAGACTTGGCTCGATGGTCGGCTCGTCGGCGGGCTGTATGGCATCGCCCTCGGCCGGGTGTTCTTCGGCGAATCCATGTTCAGCATCGAGCGCGATGCCTCGAAAGTCGCGCTCAAGCGCCTGTGCGATGAGCTGATCGCCCGCGGCTATCGCATCATCGACTGCCAGATGGCCACCGCCCACCTGATGAGCCTGGGCGCCGAGCTCATGCCGCGCACCGAGTTCATCGAAACCCTGCGCCTGTACGTCGGGAACGACCTCGAGCCCAAGCCCTGGACATAACGGGCGGCTTCCGCGGCACAAATCGCGGGAGCCGTGCGTTTAGAGGCGCGAATGGCTGCGGTCCGCACTTCGCGCGCATTTTAAAGACGCGCGTTCATTGCATTGAGGTGGGGCTTTATGCACAATTCGCGCGCTTTCCCGTCGCGACCAGGCAACTTAATAGAGAGTGCATGCCGAAAGAGGATGCAATTCAGATGGAGGGGCGTGTCATCGACACGCTGCCTAACACGACCTTTCGTGTTCAGCTCACGAACGGCCACACCGTGATCGCACACATCTCGGGCAAGATGCGCAAGAACTACATCCGCATCCTGACGGGCGATCAGGTTACCGTCGAGCTCACCCCCTACGATCTGACCAAGGGACGAATCGTCTACCGTGGCCGCTGAGCCCATCCGTCTGCGCATTGCACGGTGCGCGCCGGCCGGGATACTGGCGATGCGTCGCTGACGAAGATCCGTACAGCAACAAAAAGGCCGGCTGAAGCCGGCCTTTTTGCTTGAGATGCTCCGCCAGCGCGTTAGCTGCCTTCGAGCAGCGCCTGTTCGCTGTTGGCGCGGGCCTCCACCTTGAGCTTGTTGTCCGGGCCCACCGTGACGAACGCGTGTCCGCCGTTGACCAGCTGACCGAACAGCAGCTCTTCGGCAAGCGGCCGCTTGATCGACTCCTGAATGACGCGGGCCATCGGACGCGCGCCCATCTTCGGGTCGTAGCCTTCGCGAGCCAGCCACTCGCGGGCAGCATCGTCGACGTGCAGCTGCACGCCCTTCTGCTCGAGCTGCGCCTCGACTTCGACGAGCAGCTTGTCCACGACGCGCTGAATCGTGCGCGCGTCCAGCGGATTGAACTGGATGATGCCGTCCAGACGGTTGCGGAATTCCGGCGAGAACAAGCGCTTGATCGCCTCCATCGCGTCCGTGGTGTGATCCTGCTGCGTGAAGCCGATCGACGGACGGCTCATCTCGAACGCGCCCGCATTGGTCGTCATCACGATGATGACGTGGCGGAAATCCGCCTTGCGGCCGTTGTTGTCGGTGAGCGTGCCGTGATCCATGACCTGCAGCAGCAGGTTGAACACGTCGGGATGCGCCTTCTCGATCTCATCGAGCAGCAGCACCGAATGCGGATGCTTGTTGATCGCTTCGGTCAGCAGGCCGCCTTGGTCGAAGCCGACGTAGCCCGGAGGCGCACCGATCAGACGCGAGACCGTGTGGCGCTCCATGTACTCCGACATGTCGAAGCGGATCAGCTCGACGCCGAGGGCGATGGCAAGCTGCCGCGTCACCTCGGTCTTGCCGACGCCGGTCGGACCTGCGAACAGGAACGAGCCGACGGGCTTGCGCTGATCGCCGAGACCCGAGCGCGACATCTTGATGGCCGACGCGAGCGCTTCGATTGCCGCGTCCTGACCGAAGATGACCAGTTTCAAATTGCGCTCGAGGTTGCGCAGCACGTCCTTGTCGGACATCGAGACGTTCTTCGGCGGAATGCGCGCGATGCGCGCGACCACGTCCTCGATCATGGCGGTCGTCACCACCTGCTCGCGCTCGCTCTGCGGCTTGAGCCTGAGGCGCGCACCGGCCTCGTCGATGACGTCGATCGCCTTGTCGGGCAATTGCCGATCGTTGATGTGGCGTGCCGCGAGCTCCGCCGCCGCCTTGAGCGCTTCGTCGGAATACTTCACGCCGTGATGCTCTTCGAAGCGCGGACGCAGCCCTTTGAGGATCTCGATCGTCTCGGGCACGGTCGGCTCGACGATGTCGATCTTCTGGAAGCGGCGCGCGAGCGCATGGTCTTTCTCGAAGATGCCACGGTACTCGCTGTAGGTCGTCGAACCGATGCAGCGCAGCTCGCCGTTTGCGAGCGCAGGCTTGATGAGATTCGACGCATCCATGACGCCGCCCGACGCCGCGCCGGCGCCGATAACGGTGTGGATCTCGTCGATGAACAGGATCGCGCCCGGCGTCTTCTTGAGCTCCGCCAGCACGCCTTTCAAGCGCTTCTCGAAATCGCCGCGATACTTCGTGCCGGCGATGAGCGCGCCCATGTCTAGAGCGTAGACCGTGCAGTCGGCGAGCACCTCCGGCACCTTGTCCTCGACGATCATGCGGGCCAGCCCTTCCACCAGCGCCGTCTTGCCGACGCCGGCCTCGCCGACGTAGAGCGGATTGTTCTTGCGACGGCGGCACAGGATCTCGATCGTGCGCTCGATCTCCATCCGCCGGCCGATCAGCGGATCGATGCGCCCTTCCATGGCGAGCTTGTTGAGATTCGTCGTGTACTTCTCGAGGATCGTGCCGCCTTCGGTCTCGCGGTCGCCTTCGGCGCCCGGAGCCGCTTCGTCCTTCTCGGCGCGGTCATCGGCGATCTTCGAGAGGCCGTGCGAGATGTAGTTGACGACGTCGAGCCGCGCGACGTCTTGCATCGACAACAGATACGCGGCGTGCGAGTGCTTCTCGCTGAAGATCGCGACCAGCACGTTGGCGGCGGTGACTTCCTTCTTGCCGCTCGACTGCACGTGGAAGACCGCCCGCTGCAGCACGCGCTGAAAACCGAGCGTCGGCTGCACTTCGCGATCGTCGTCGTCCTTCAAGCGCGGCGTCGTCTGATCGATGAAATCCTTCAGATCCTTGCGCAGCCGCGCCACGTCGGCGCCGCAGGCTCGCAGGATCTCGCGCACCTTCGGCGTGTCCACGATCGCGAGCAGCAAGTGCTCGACGGTCATGAACTCGTGCCGCGCCTCGCGCGCCGCTTGGAACGCTTCGTTGAGACAAATCTCGAGTTCGCTACTTAACACTGGACGGGTCACCTGTGGTTCGGAGCTCCTCGCAGCGGAGCGTCCATTGCGGCCGAGCTACCTACGCTGTGCGATAGATGAGACTCAACGACCGGGGGGTTTTGTTCCGCGCCGAGCCTCATTCTCATGTCACGCCTCTTCCATCGTGCACAGCAACGGATGCTGATGCTGTCGAGCATAGGTCGTCACCTGTGCGACCTTGGTCTCGGCGATCTCGTACGTGTAGACGCCGCAGACGCCCTTTCCCTTGGTATGGACCTCGAGCATGATGCGCGTCGCCGTCGTGCGGTCCATGGAAAAAATGCGCTCCAGCACGTCGACGACGAACTCCATCGGAGTGTAGTCGTCGTTCAACAGAACGACCTTGTACAGCGGCGGGCGTTTGAGCTTCGGCTCCGCCTCCTCTGTAACAAGCTCGCGTTCATGTCGTGTGCTCTCTTCCGTCATTCACGTCGATGCAGAATCGGTTCTGCCTCTTTATAGGGGGGAACTACAGACAATACAAGGCAGCATCCCACGCAATCGGCTGCTGCCTGACGCGATTCGAGACGCTCGGCAAGCCCCGCGGGAAAGCCCGTTCCGGTGCTCGCCATGTGCGCACCATGCCGGCGCATCGGCCCATGCCGCCGCTCTGGCCCGACCCGCGCGCCGGGCGCGACTTTCGGCCGTTGGCGACACACTTTGCCAAGCGGGACAATCTCTTGTGACAATCTCGCGCGAATCCTTATCATGGTGCGCGATCCTCGACCGGCGCTCTATATCAACGCATCCGCGACTTATAAATGTCCCTCTCGGCCAGTCTTCAGGAGCTTCAGAGCCTCTCGGCGCAGCAATGGCTGGACCGCGTGATGCGTACGTTGCCGACGGTCGTTGCGGCAATCCTCGCCGTCGCCATCGCTTGGCAGCTCGTCCAATTGACCTGGCTGCTGCTCGAGCCCGCGCCCGAAATCGACAGCGCGCCGATCGTGCCCGCGGCCACGGCGCCGGCCCGTTCCAAGGGAGTGGATGTTCAAGCCATCGTGAACGCTCATCTGTTCGGGACGCCGAAAGCACCGACGCAGGACGTCGGCCCTGCGCCCGAGACGCAGCTGCCGCTCGTGCTCTCGGCGGTCTTCGCGGCCGAAGATCCGCAAAAGGGCCTGGCGATCATCGGCGAGTCTGCGCAACAGACGAAAGTCTATTCCGTCGGCGATAGCGTACGGACGGGCATCCGCCTGCACTCGGTTTACCCCGATCGCGTCATCCTCGATCGCAACGGCAAGCTGGAAGCTCTCGCCTTGCCGAAGCGCATGCTGGCGACCGCGATGGCCCGGCCCGCGCCGGTGCCGGCGCAGAACCGCGTCGTCGACAACCTGCGCCGCGTCGCCGAAAGCAATCCGACCGCGCTCACGGAGATCGTCCGTCCGCAGCCGGTGTTCGCGAACGGCGTGCAACGCGGCTATCGCGTCTATCCGGGCCGCAACCGCCAACAGTTCTCTCGGCTCGGACTGCAGCCAGGCGACTTGGTGCTCGCGATCAACGGCACGCCCCTCGACGATCCGCAGCGCGGCATGGAGATCTTCAACACCATGGGGACGTCGGACCGCGTACAGTTGACCATCGAGCGCCAGGGACAGACGCAGGACATCACCCTCAACATGTCCCAGGTTTCCATCCCGGACGTGGAGACGGGCGACGGATCGCCGGACCGCGGCGCTCACCCGCCCCTGCAGTGATGCTGCATGGAGACATCCGACATGGAGCACGGCCAGGACCTCGTCGGAACGAGACTTCCGTCGCATTTCGCCGCGCCGGATCGCATTTCAATGCGGCCGCTGTCCGCCGCACGTTCAACCGAGTAAAGGACGCCCAATGACGCTTTGGCATGACACGAACGCTGCCCGCCCGCGCGCTCGCGCGAGCCGCCCGCATTGCGCGGTCCGGCTGCTCGCGTGCGCCCTCTTCGGCACGCTCGCTTGGAATGTCGCTTCCGCCCAGCAACAGCAGACCATCACCCCGGCCTTCCGCGACGCCGACATCACGCAGATCATCGAAGCGGTCAGCACCATCACCGGCAAGACGTTCATCGTCGATCCGCGCGTGCGCGCGAACGTGACGATCCTGTCGTCGACGCCGATGACGCCGGACGCCTTCTATCAGACGTTCCTGTCGATCCTGCAGGTGTACGGCTTCATGGCCGTCGAGTCGGGCAACGTCACGAAGATCCTGCCCGATCAGAACGCGCGTCAGTGGCCTGCGAACGACCTGCCCGAGCGGATCAGCCCCAACTCCGACGAGATCGTCACGCACGTCATCAATGTACGAAACGTGAGCGCCGCCCAGCTCGTTCCGAGCCTGCGTCCGCTCATCCCGCAGCAGGGCCACCTCGCCTACATCCCGGGCACAAACTCCCTCGTCATTTCCGACCGCGCCAACAACGTTCATCGTCTGATGCGCATCATCGAGCGCCTCGATCGTGCGAGCGACGATGAAGTCGAGCTCATCCGGCTCGAGAACGCGAGCGCCGCGGAAATCGTGCGCGTGGTCAACACGCTCTACACCAGCGCCGGCGGCGGCGCGCAAGGCGGCGACCCGACGAATCGCGTCAAGGTCGTCGCGGATGATCGCACCAACAGCGTGCTCATTTCGGGCGAGCTGTCGCAGCGGCTGCGCATGCGCGCGCTCATCACGCATCTCGACACGCCGCTCGAGCAAGGCGGCGACACGCAGGTGCGCTATCTCGAATACGCCGATGCGGAAGCGCTCGCGACCAAGCTCAAAGAGCAAGTCCAGGGCCTTGTGCAGGCCTCGACGCCGGGCGGTCAAGCAGGCGGCCAAGCAGCGCAAGCCGAACGCAGCGTGAGCATCTGGGCGGACCCGCAGAACAACGCGCTCATCATCACGGCGCCGCCGAAGATCATGCGGCAGATCAACTCGATCATCGACAAGCTCGACATTCGCCGCTATCAAGTTCAGGTCGAAGCGATCCTGGTCGAGATCACCGCGTCGAAGGCGTCCGAGCTCGGCATCAACTGGGCGATCGACGGCACGAACTCCGACTCCACGGTGCCGATCGGCACTTTCAATCAGCCCGTCGGCGGCACGAGCATCCTCGACATCGTGCAAGCCGTGGCCAATCCCGAGGCCGTCTCGGCCGGCGCGCTGCGCGGCGTCACGCTCGGCGCGGGCCGCTTCGGCGACCGCGGCACCAACTTCGCGGTGCTGCTGCGGGCCCTGCGCGGCGACGGACGGAGCAACATCATCTCCACGCCCTCGATCGTGACGCTCGACAACGAAGAAGCGGAGATCAAGGTTGCGCAGGAAGTGCCCTTCATCACCGGCCAGTACGCGAGCACGGGCGTCTCCCAGGGCGGCAACTTCGTCAATCCGTTCACCACCGTGCAGCGCGAAGAGGTCGGCAACATCCTCAAGATCACCCCGCAAATCAATCGCGGCGACACGGTCCTGCTCAAGATCGAACAAGAGTCCTCGTCGCTCAGCCAGGGCGTCGAAGGCGCGGTCGACTTGATCACCAACAAGCGCACCATCTCGACCAAGGTCATGGTCGAGGACGGCGGCATCATCGTGCTCGGCGGCTTGATCGACGATGTGGTGCGCGAGAGCGAGAACCGCGTGCCGATTCTCGGCTCGGTGCCGATCATCGGCGAGCTGTTCAAGACGCGCAGCGGCCAGACCGAAAAGCGCAACCTGATGGTGTTCATCCGTCCGACGATTCTGCGCGACGGCGTGCAGGCGGCGATCGAAACGAACGCCAAGTACAACGTGCTGCGCGATCAGCAGCTGCGTCGCAACAACGGCCGCGTGACGTTGCTGCCCGGCGAGCGTCAGCCGACGTTGCCGCCGATCGAGGAGCTCTCGCGCTACGCCGATCCGACGGCCGGCGCCGCGCCGCCCGCGGAAGGCACCGATCGCACCGAAGTCGAGCCCGTCAGGCCGCAGCCGCCGGTCGAATCGCAACCGCTGCCGCCGCGCGACGAGTCAACCGAACGACCTTCGGATTCACCACAGTAGGTGCGTCCGTCGCGCAATGACGAGGCACCGCTCTGCTGGCAAGCTAAGCGCGTGCATGTGCACGCGATGAGAGCCGCCCGGCAATCGACCCGAACCTTCGAGCCGCCCCATGAGCGCACAAGCCGAATCGACCCCGACATCTGCCAGCCTGGCGGCGCCCGCCGCGCCTGCGGCCGAGACGCAGAAGTTGTCGTTCGCGTTCTGCAAACGCCATGGCGTCTTGATCCAGCGGATCAACGACAACGTGGCCGAAGCGGTGTATCGCGCCGGCGCGCAACCGGCGAGCATAGCCGAGGTACGCCGCGCGCTCGGCATGCCGCTGCAGCTGCGGCGCGTCGACAGCGACACGTTCGATCAGCTCCTGCGCGAGCATTACGAAGGCGGCACGAGCTCGGCGATGCAGATGGTCGGCATGGAAGACGACACGGATCTTGCGCATCTTGCGCAGGATTTGCCCGAGCCCTCGGACTTGCTCGAAAGCGACGATCAGGCGCCGATCATCAAGCTGATCAACGCGATCCTCACGCAGGCCGTCAAGGAGAACGCGTCCGACATTCACATCGAGCCGTTCGAGAACCGGCTCGTCGTGCGCTTTCGCGTCGACGGCGTGCTGCGCGAGGTGCTGCAGTCGCGCCGCGCGGTCGCCGCGCTCGTCGTCTCGCGCATCAAGGTCATGTCGAAGCTCGACATCGCCGAGAAGCGTCTGCCGCAGGACGGACGTATCTCCTTGCGCATTGCCGGCCGCGCCGTCGACGTGCGCGTCTCGACGATCCCGGCCGGCCACGGCGAGCGCGTCGTGCTGCGTCTGCTCGACAAGCAAGCCGGTCGGCTCTCGCTCGATGCGCTCGGCATGGACCCGCGCACGCAGCAGCTCGTCGACGAGCTCATTCACAAGCCGCACGGCATCATCCTCGTCACCGGTCCGACCGGTTCGGGTAAGACGACGACGCTCTACTCGGCTCTCGAGCGCATCAACGACAACACGCGCAACATCATGACCGTCGAGGATCCGATCGAGTACTACATCGACGGCATCGGACAAACTCAGGTCAACACCAAGGTCGAGATGACGTTCGCGCGCGGCCTGCGCGCGATCCTGCGCCAGGACCCGGACGTCGTGATGATCGGCGAGATCCGCGACCTGGAAACCGCGCAGATCGCCGTGCAGGCGTCGCTGACCGGCCACCTCGTGCTCTCGACGCTGCATACGAACACGGCCGTCGGCGCAGTCACGCGTCTGCGCGACATGGGCGTCGAGCCGTTCCTGCTCTCTTCGAGCTTGATCGGCGTGCTGGCGCAACGCCTGGTGCGCGTGCTCAACCCTGCGACGAAGGTGCCGTACCAAGCCGGCGAACATGAGCGGCGCTTGCTCAATTTGCCGCCCGATGCCCCTGCGCCGACGCTCTACCGCCCCGGCAACGATCCGAATCACGGCTTCAAAGGCCGTACGGGCATCTACGAGCTCGTGCTCGTCGACGACACGATGCGCACGATGATCCACGACGGCGCGGGCGAACATGAGCTTGAACGCTACGCACGCACCCAGACGCCGAGCATCCGCGACGACGGCCGCGCCAAGATCCTCGCCGGCATCACCACGATCGAGGAAGTGCTGCGAGTCACGCGCGAAGACTAGCCTGCGCGCAAGACGCTACACTGTAGGCTGTCGCCAGAGGAAAGACGCTCGCCTACGATGCGCAAGTCGGCCTTCGCAGCCTTGGAAACGCACCGACCGCCGCATCCGTGCGGCGCGCGTCACTCGGCCACCGACTGCCCGCAGCCGCCGATCTGACATGGCCGCATTCGAATACACCGCTCTCGATCCGACGGGCCGCGAACGCCGCGGCGTGCTCGAAGGCGACACCGCGCGGCAGGTGCGCCAGCTCCTGCGCGAACAGAACCTGCTGCCCGTCACCGTCACCGAGGTCTCTCAAACCGAGCGCGGCCGCAAGCGCGGCATTTCGTTTCGCCGCGGCGTCTCCGCCGCCGATCTCGCGCTCATGACGCGCCAGCTTGCGACGCTGGTGCACTCGGGTCTGCCGCTCGAGGAAGCCTTGCTCGCTGTGTCCGAGCAGTCGGAGAAACCGCGCATTCGTACGATCGTGATGGGCGTGCGCGCCAAGGTCATGGAAGGACATTCGCTGGCGGAGGGCCTCGCAGACTTCCCCGCCGTGTTTCCTGAGCTCTATCGCGCCACGGTCGCCGCGGGCGAGCAATCCGGCCACCTCGACACCGTCCTCGAGCGGCTTGCGGACTACACCGAAAGCCGCGAGCAGCTGCGCAGCCGCACGATCAACGCACTGCTCTATCCGGTGCTGCTCTTCAGCGTCTGTATCCTGATCGTGTTCCTGCTGTTGACGTTCGTCGTGCCGAAGATCGTCAAGCAATTCGAAAGCTCGAAGCAGGAGCTGCCCGTCCTGACGCAGGCGCTGATCGGTTTGTCCGACTTCCTCCGCGACTGGGGCCTGGCTCTGCTGGTCCTGATTGTCTTGGGCGTCGTGCTCTTCATGCGTTGGCTGCGCGATCCGGGCGCACGCCGCCGCTTCCATGCCTTCTTGTTGCGCCTGCCGCTGTTCGGCAAGGTCGTACGCGGCACCAATAGCGCCCGCTTCGCGCGGACGTTCGCGACGCTGACCTCGAGCGCCGTGCCGGTCTTGGATGCCTTGCGTATCGCCGGCGAAGTCGTGACGAATTTACCGATGCGCGATGCGGTCGAGCTCGCCGCCACCCGCGTGCGCGAAGGCGCCCCGATCGGTAAATCTCTCGGCGCATCAAAGATTTTTCCGCCGATGATGATCCACCTCATCGCAAGCGGCGAGACGAGCGGCGAGCTCGAGACGATGCTCGAGCGCGCGGCGACGAATCAGGAACGAGAGATGGACGCGATTCTCGGCGCCGTCGTCGGCCTGCTCGGTCCGCTCATGATCCTCCTCATGGGCGGGCTCGTGCTGCTGATCGTGCTCGCCATGCTGCTGCCGATCTTCCAGCTCAACGAGCTCATTGCATAAGCCGTGCCTGCACGACGTTGGAGCGCTGTCCAAACGTCGCTTCCGTTGGCGCTTTACCGGCTTTAGCTTGGCGTCTGAGCACCGCGTAACACGGCGCTTGCGTCCCTCTTGATGACCTTCGCGCTTGGCTTTATATACTCGCCACGAAGAGTCCTTTCGTTTCGACCTCAAACCGCAACTTCGACTCGATGAGCGAGAAGCCGGATTCTGACGACTTCGATGAGGAAGAGGACGACGACACCACAGTCGATCCTGAAGAAATCGATGTCGACCATCTCATCGAAGATCTAGACAAGCGCAAGAAGTCGGCGACCAAGGTGGGCGAGCCGGCATGGCGGCGTCTCGAGCGCATTCGCGAAGAACGCCAGACGGCCGAGCAGCTCTCCGATTTCGACGACTACGACATCGGTTTGGACGACGACAAATAGGCTGTAGGCTCTAGGCCGTGGCCGGAAAGCGCGCCGCGCGCACTTGGGGCTTTGCGCACTGGCTCTGGTTGGAAGCGCGCTTCGCGCGCTGCGCTTTTTTCATCCCTGACGCATTGGTGTTTTCCTTGCTGCGCAAGCAGACTCCTTGACGCGGCAGCGTCCTCCCCGCCTTCGCGCAGCGGAGGCTTCCAGTACTTTGCGATGCAAACTCGCTTAACTCGCCGGACTCCGCCCAACGCGCATTAAATCGTCGGGCACTTGTACGGCACCGAGATCGCGACGTAAGTGCTCGCCTGGTCGGTGCCGACCACTTTCAGATTCAGCTCGTTCGGCGTGGGTTGCGAAACCTCGGCTTCGATCGGAATGGCTTCTTCGCGCCAGCGGATGCGCGTGTCCGAAATGACGCCCCACTCCACGACGCGATGGCCCTCGACGCACGAGCTGCGCAGCATCGTCTTGTCGGGCAGGAAGACGATGATCGTGCCGGGCGGATCGCGCCGCGTCACCGACAACCAGACGCGACCCACGAAAGGCGGCAGTGACTCGCCGTCCGCTGTCGTGGTTCTCGGCGGGGGTGCAGCGGTGCTCGGTCCTTGACCGCAGCCCGCCAGGAGTAACAAAGCGGTAACCACGTAGCCTGTCATGCGTCTCATCGTGTTTCTCCAACGCGATCGGACGAATGCGTTGCCTACCACCCGCTGGCGATGCGTGAGAGCGGTTCGCGCCTGCATGATGAATCGCTGCGGGTCGTCCGGCGTGATCACGACCTTGCGATTCGCGTACGTCAGGATCACGGCACGGGACGGATCGGTCGCAAAGGCGCGGTATCGTCCGATCTTCCGATTCCAGAAAATTCCGGTGAACGACAGCAGCCCGCCGTTACCGAACAGTCGCAGCGAGCGCGTCATCGCTTCATTGTCGCCCGCGATCGAAACGAGCCCCTGCCATGGCAGGCGTGTCGTCCAGCCCAGTCGCTTCACGACAATGGCGTCGTCGGTCAGCACATAGCCGTTGACCGTGCAAAGCGCCGCGCCTACCCACGTCGCCACGAGCAAGCAGGCGATCAGCAAAGCCTCGCCTGCGCCATGCGCGCGCCACCCGTACCAAGCTGCGACCGCCCCCACGGCGAGCAGCAGCGAAAAAACGAGCGACGCCGTCTTGAGGGTCCGGCCCCAGGGTGCGCCGAATTCGATTGGCAGGCTCATGGAGATATTAGACCGCGAGAGCGGTGGGCCGTGCTAGAGCGTCGCACCGAGCGGACTTCATGTACGCACGCATTGCCTCGAACGCCCAGCAACGGCGAAGGGGCCTGTCTATAATCGCGCCCTCGAATCACGTCGCCCGAGGACGCCGCTCATGTACTGTGCCGACCCGCAACGATACGACCGGATCCCCTATGTGCGCTGCGGACGCAGCGGCCTGAAGTTACCGAAGATTTCGCTCGGGCTCTGGCAGAACTTCGGAGGTACGGCACCCTACGAGAACGCGCGCGAAATGGTCCTGCGCTCGTTCGACCGCGGCATCACGCACTTCGATCTCGCCAACAACTACGGACCGCCGTTCGGCTCGGCCGAGGAGAACTTCGGCAAGATCCTCAAGTCCGATCTCGCTCCCTATCGCGACGAGCTCATCGTCTCGACGAAGGCCGGCTACAACATGTGGCCGGGACCGTACGGCGAATGGGGCTCGCGCAAGTACCTGCTCGCCAGCCTAGACCAGAGCCTCAAGCGCATGGGGCTCGAGTACGTCGACATCTTCTACTCGCACCGCTTCGATCCCGAGACGCCGCTCGAGGAAACGATGGGAGCGCTCGACACCGCGGTGCGTAGCGGCAAGGCACTCTATGTCGGCATCTCCTCCTACGGTCCCAAGAAGACGCGCGAAGCGGCCGCGATCCTGCGAGAGCTCAAGACTCCCTTCATCATCCATCAGCCCTCGTACTCGATCCTGAATCGCTGGGTCGAACAGGGCTTGTTGCGAGTGCTGGAAGAAGAACGCATCGGCTGCATCGCCTTCTCCCCGCTCGCCCAAGGCCTGCTCACGTCGCGTTACTTGAACGGCGTCCCGGCGGACTCGCGCGCCGCCACCAGCTGCTCCATCAATCAGAGAATGCTGAGCGACGAATGCCTGAAGAGCATCCGGGCGCTGAACGAGATCGCGCAACGCCGCGGGCAGACCCTCGCGCAAATGGCGCTCGCGTGGGTGCTGCGGCAACCCGCCGTCACGAGCGCCCTTATCGGCGCCAGCCGCTGGTCGCAGATCGAGGACTGCCTCGGCGCACTCAACAGCCCCGCATTCACTGCCGAAGAGCTCGCGCAAATCGACCGCTGCTCCGCGGAGAGCGGGCTCGATCTTTGGAGAAGTCCATCCGAGTGAGCGAAGACTGCGTCAGGAAAGGAGACGTCCGCTGCGCGAAGGAAGGGAAGACGCAACCACATCAAGGAAAGTAGAGCGCCCAAAGAGAGCGCGCAACTGCGCGCCCTCTGGCTACAGCCTACAGGCTACAGCCTACAGCCTCCCGCGAGCCGCGCGATTCTGACCAGAGTCCAGGGCCCAGGGCCCAAAGAGAGCGCGCGCAACTGCGCGCCCTCTGGCTACAGTCTAGAGCCTAGAGCCTCATCTGACCAACGGCTGCTTATACGTCTCCCGCAAGAACAGCGTCCCGATCACGGCAGACATCAGCGCGACGATGATCGGATACCACAGGCCGTTGTAGATATCGCCGGTTGCAGCCACGATCGCGAACGAGGTCACCGGCAGGAAGCCGCCGAACCAGCCGTTACCGATGTGATACGGCAGCGACATCGACGTGTACCGGATACGGGTCGGGAACAGCTCGACGAGCCATGCGGCGATCGGGCCGTACACCATCGTGACCAGGATCACGAGATAGGCGCACAGCAGGATGACCACCGGATAGTTGACCTCGTCCATGTTCGCCTTTTCCGGATAACCGGCCTCGGTCAGGGCCGCACGCAACCGCTTGCCGAAATCCGCCGACGCCGCGGCGAATTCTTCGTTCGACATCGTGTTGCCCGCGAACGATGGAATCTCCACTGCATTCGCGCCGGAGCCGATGCGAACCACTGCGACCGTGCCTGCCGGTGCCGCTTCGTTCACGTACGGAATGCCCGCGCGCGCCAAAGCGCCCTTGGCCACGTCGCATGACTTGGTGAACTTGGCCTTGCCGATCGGATCGAACTGGAACGAGCAATCGTCCTCTGCGGCAACGACCGTCACCGGCGCACGCTCCACCGCCGACGCCAGCGCCGGATTGGCGTACGTGGTGAGTCCCTTGAACACCGGGAAGTACGTGACCGCCGCGAGCACGCAGCCCGCCATGATGATCTTCTTGCGGCCGATACGATCGGACAATGCGCCGAACACGACGAAGAACGGCGTACCGATCAGGAGCGCAGCAGCGATGATCAGATTCGCCGCTTTCGCATCGACCTGAAGGATCTTCTCCAAGAAGAACAGCGCATAGAACTGGCCGCCGTACCACACGACCGCCTGCCCAGCCGTTGCACCGATCAGCGCGAGCAGCACGATCTTGAGATTGCTCCACTGCCCGAAGGCTTCCTTGAGCGGCGCCTTGGACAGCTTGCCCTCCGCCTTGATCTCCAGGAACGCTGGCGATTCTTCGAGCTGCATGCGGATGTACACGGAGATCGCCAGCAGGATGATCGACACCAGGAACGGCACGCGCCAACCCCAGTCGTCGAATGCTTCGCCGAACGCCACGCGGCAGCTCAGGATCACGAGCAGCGACAAGAACAAGCCGAGCGTCGCGGTCGTTTGAATCCAGCTCGTGTACAACCCGCGTTTGCCGTCGGGCGCGTGCTCGGCAACGTAAGTGGCCGCACCGCCGTATTCACCGCCGAGCGCCAGTCCCTGCAACAGTCGCAGCGTGATCAAGATGATCGGTGCTGCCACGCCGATCGACGCATAGCTCGGCAGCATGCCGACCAGCGCGGTCGACAAGCCCATGATGACGATCGTCACCAGGAACGTGTACTTGCGCCCGATCAGATCGCCGAGCCGACCGAAGAACAATGCACCGAAGGGGCGCACGAAGAAGCCGGCTGCAAACGCCAGCAGCGCGAAAATGAACGCGGTCGTTTCGTTGACGCCGGAGAAGAACTGCTTCGAGATGATGACCGACAACGAGCCGTACAAGTAAAAGTCGTACCACTCGAACACGGTGCCGAGCGATGAGGCGAAGACGACTCGCCGATGGCTCTTGTCCAGGGCACGGCCCGTCGCGACCGTGGCGTCTGCTGTCGATACCATTGGATCTCCTGGTTCTTGTACGGATGCTCGCGCTCGCCTCCCGTCTGCCGCGCGTCATTCGCGCGCACACAGATGCCGGCCGAGCGCTGCGGCTGATCTCGCCGCCTGGAAGAATCGTGCGGCGCCGTGCTGTTCTATCTGCGTATCGCCTGCCGACGGCCCAACGAGGAGGAAGCGTCGCGGACGCGCGCGCTACGGACGAATGTCGTGCTTCGTGACATGGTGCATCCCCCGTCATTGCCCTCGACGCACCGCTCACGCTGTCGAGCTCCCCGCCGCGCCCCTGACTGGGCGGTTGGGACGGCTCGATCGTGACGCGCCGACGGCGCCGCTTGGGTTTGTTGTTCGTAATGGATCGGCAAAGGTTACCAAAGATCCTAAGGCGCGATGCTCGCGCAACCGGCCGCGCCCGCGCAAGCAGGATGAGCGCTCGACCGGCATCCTGACTCTCAAGATCGGTCAACGCCTAGCCCCGTACGGACCCACCCGAGCGCGACTGCGCTAGACTGCGGCGCGTTCCGTGTCGCTCACGCCGCTTTAGGAGGTTGACATGCCAAAGCGCATCCCGCCGCTGCACGGTCTCATCGGCGCCCTGTTCTGCCTGCTCTTTGCCGTCGCCACCTGGGCGCATCACGGTTGGAGCTCGTACGACGCGAACAAGGTCATGAAGTTCGACGCCGAGCTTCTCGAGGTGCATTACCGCAATCCGCACGCCGAAGTGGAAGTCGACCACGAAGGCCGCCGCTGGCTGGTCGTGCTCGCACCGATCGCCCGCATGGAAGCGCGCGGCTTGCCGGAAGGCGCGCTGACAAAGGGCAAGACGATCACGATCGAAGGATATCCGCGCTCGGACGGCACGGCGGAGCTGCGGGCCGAGCGCATCACGGTCGACGGCAAGACGGTCGAGCTGCGCTGACGTGGACGTGTACGCATGGGCGGCGCAGCTCGCGAGCTCGCCGTTCGGCGCATGGGTGCGCACCTCTGCGCTCGCCTACCCCATCGCAAATGTCGTGCATCTGCTCGGGCTCGTGCTGCTCGTCGGGCCGATGCTGCTGCTCGACCTGCGGCTGCTCGGCTGGATCCGTGCGATACCGCTCGCCGCGATGAGCACGTTGACTTCTTTCGCGCTGGTCGGGCTGGCGCTGCTTGCCGTAGGCGGATTCACGATGTTCGCAGCCGACGCCGCGCCGCTGCTCGGCAATCGCATCATGCAGATCAAGCTCTGCGTGATCGCGCTCGGGCTTGCGAACGCCATTTTGTTCCGCGCATTGTGGCAACGTCGGCTTCCCGTCTGGGATGCCGCGCCGCCGCTCGTCGGCCGGATGCAGGCAGCGCTCTCGATGTGCGTCTGGCTGGCCGCCGGCGCGCTCGGCCGCTGGATTGCATATTCCTGACATTCCGCGGCTGGCCGGACGGCTCCATGTCCCTCTATCATGCACCGGCTTCCTGCATGAGGTAGTCGAGCCTATGAGCACACAACAAACAGTCGCACCCTTTCAGCCGAAGTACATGAAGCTCAGCATCCTCACGGCTGCGCTCCAGGAGCTGACCCCGCGTGAGAAGCGCGATCCCGATCCGGATCTCGCAATCGAAGAATGGCTCGAGTTCGCGCGTGAGATCGGCGCTCCGAACATTCAGTTGTCGGCAGCGCTGCACCCGATGCAGGCCGACGTCCCTGCAGAGGCCATGCTCGACCCCGTCGCCAATACCCTCGATCTGCGCGAGCCGTTCAACAAGCAACGCGCCGCGCGCGTCCAGGCCGCGATGCGCGCCACCGGTGTCGGACTGTCCGATATCGCTTACTTCGACAACATGCTGGCTCCCGACGAAGCCGAGCGGAAGAAGAAGCACAATTTCATGCTGCGCGTGTTCGACGCGGCCGTGCTGCTCGGCACCGATGCGGTGTGCGGCTTCGTGGGGCGCAATCCCAAGCTCGAGATGGACGAGAACCTCCAGATGTTCGAGGCCGTGTTCGTGCCGCTCCTCAAGGAAGCGAAGGCGCGCGGGCTCACTTATCGCGTCGAGCAATGTCCGATGCCGGGCTGGAACGTGCTCGACCGTTGGCACAACAACATCGCCTATGCGCCCGGCCCCTGGATCGCCCTGCATCGCATCTGCGAGAAGCACGGCGTCGGCGATCAATTCCGCATCCACTACGACCCGTCGCACGCGATCCTCATGGGTCAGGATACGCGCTCGATCTTCCAGTACCTGAAGGATGAGGGCTACAACTTCCTCATCTCCGGTTTCCACGTCAAAGGCCAGGTCATCGACCCCCGCGGCGTGGCGGCTTGGGGTTACGGCGGACAGACCATGCAGCGCGGCGACTGGATCAACGGCAAGCCCTCCCCGAATCCGGCCGACCAGCTCAATGCCTGGAAGAAGCAGGTCGTGCTGTGCGAGCACGAGCTGCCGGGCACGGCGCGGCACGATCCGCTTGCGTACCTACAGAACCGCACCGTCGACTGGCTCGATCATCAGCTCGCGGCGCGCGAGCTGCTCGCGATCGATCCCGCCAATACCTATCTCGTCGTCGAGCACGAGTATCCGAAGGCGCGCATTCAGGACAAGGCGCGGCTCGCGCCGATCCTCAAGGGCTCGCTTGCGTTCACGAAGGCGATCGACGAGGCCGCAGCGGCCATGTACGCGCTTCAGCACGAAGTGCTCGCGGCACAGGGTATTCCGGTTCAAGGCATCGGCCGTCAGGCCTATCGCAGCTGATCGAAAGCGAGCGGCGGGTCGGCAGGCCGATCCGCCGTTCGCGCTCTGCGCCCCTCAGTGGGCGACGCGGAAGTCGACGCGCGCCGGCGCCGCGCTCGGCACGCAGAAGATGTCGATGGGATTGGTCCGGCCGCGCAGGATCAGCGACGGCAGCGGCAAGGCGTCGAGGTCGAAGCCGTGTTCGTCGAGCACGGCCTTGACCGCATCCGAGAACAGCATCTCGCCGGCGCGCGCGCGTTGTCCCAATCGCGAAGCGACATTCACGGCATCGCCGATGATCGTGTAGTTCATGTAGCTTGCGGAACCGACGTTGCCGGCGATGACCTCGCCGAAATTGATGCCGATGCCGAGCCCCGTCTCGACGCCGTAACGCTGCTTCCAGCGACTCGCCAGCACCGCAAACTCATCGAGCATCTCGCGCGCGGCGCGGATGGCGCGCAGCACACCGTCGGTCTGCGCCACCGGCACGCCGAAGCCGACCATCAAGCTGTCGCCCGCCATGCTGAAGACCGTGCCGTCGTAACGGAACGTGATCTCCGTCAGCAGCGCGAAGAATTCATTGAGCAGCTCCACCACTTCGGCCGGCTTCAAGCGCTCCGCCAAGCTCGTAAAGCCCCGCATGTCGGCGAACATGATGGCCGCTTCGGTACGCATCTGCGCGCGACCGTACATGCTTTCGCGCAAATCGGCGTTGGCCAGGATCTGATCGGCAAGCTTCGGCGAGAGATAGCGGCGGAACGCCGCGCGGATGGCTTCGCGGCGCTTGACTTCCTCGGCCAGTTGCTCGGCCGCAAGCTGCCGACGCTGCGCGCTGCTGCGAAGCAGACAGCGCATGCGCACGAGGAATTCCTCGCGCCGCACGTGATGCAACAGGAATTCGTCGGCGCCCGCTTCGAATGCACCGAGCCGCGACTTGGCCGAGCGCGCCAGCGCCACGATGGGCACGAATACCGTGGCCGGATTGGCGTGCAGCACGCTCGCGACGTGCGCGAGCCCATCGAGTTCGCCTTGCAAGTCGACGATCACGAGATCCGGCGTCTGCCGGGCGATGCTCTGCGCGATTTCCTCGGCGCGGATGACTTCGCCGACTTCGATGTCCGAGGCTTCGATGAGCTTCCCGACGCGGACCGGGCTGGCAGGACCGGTGCCGACGAGCAGAGCCCGGTAGGTCTGCGTCGTCATGACAGCGCTACACCAGCAAACGCGCTCGCGAATGCGCGGGCAAAGTCAGTGTGCATGGGAACCTGATACCTCGTCGGGCATGGAGATAGGTTAGCAAGCACGCGCAGTTGTGCAATATCTACACGATGCGCGCTGCAGCTATCTCTTTCATCGCCTCGACGGGCAGCAGTCTGTGCGGGACCTCGGCCGCGATTAATCAGAGCTTCCCTAGTTCTTGACGAGGCGCGCCATGAACTCGGTAATCGGCAGGCTCTCTAGCTTGTCGCGCTCGGCGAAGAGCGTCTTGATGGCCTCGCTCTGCTTCGGGGAGAAGTGCGCCCGAACCGCGCTCTCGAATTTCTGCGTCAGCACCGGAATGGCCTCGGCGCGGCGCTTGCGGTGCCCGAGCGGATAGTCGATCGCGACGCGCGGCGTAGCGGTGCCGTCGCGGAAGAACACCTGCACGGCATTGCCGATGTAGCGCTTATCGGGCGCGTAATACTCTTCCGTGAACTTGGGGTTCTCGCGCACCACCATCTTCTCGCGCAGCGCATCGATCCGCGGATCGCGCGCGATCGTGTCTTCGTAGTCGTCCGCGCGCAGCCGTCCGAAAATGAGCGGGATCGCCACCATGTACTGCAGACAATGATCGCGGTCGGCAGGATTGGAAAGCGGCCCCGTCTTGTCGATGATGCGCACGCCGGGTTCCTGCGTTTCGATGACGACGCGCTCGATGTCGTCGAGCCGCTGATTGACCTGCGGATAGAGCGTCATCGCCGCCTCCACCGCAGTCTGTGCATGGAACTCGGCCGGATAGGAGATCTTGAAGAGCACGTTCTCCATCACGTACGTGCCGAAAGGCTGGGCGAGCACGATCGGCTTGCCCTTGAACAGCACGTCCTGAAAGCCCCAGGTCTTCGCGGACAACGCCGACGGATAGCCCATCTCGCCGCTGAGCGCGATGAGCGCAAGACGCACGCCGCGACTCGTGGCATCGCCCGCCGCCCAGCTCTTGCGTGAACCGGTGTTGGGCGCGTGCCGATAGGTGCGCAGGGCGCCGCCGTCGATCCATGCGTTCGAGACGGCATTGATGATTTGATCCTTCGTGGCGCTGAGCATGGCCGCCGTTACCGCCGTCGTGGCGACTCGCACGAGCAGCACGTGATCGAGCCCGACGCGGTTGAAGCTGTTCTCGAGCGCGAGCACGCCTTGGATTTCGTGCGCCTTGATCATCGCCACGAGCAGATCGCGCACCGTCATCACTTTCTTGCCCTGCGCCGCATCGCGCCGCGCGAGGTAATCGGCAACGGCCAGAATGCCGCCCAGATTGTCGGACGGATGGCCCCATTCGGCCGCAAGCCACGTGTCGTTGAAATCGAGCCACCGGATCATCGCGCCGATGTTGAACGCGGCGGAGACCGGATCGAGCTCGAACGAGGTGCCCGGCACCCGCGCACCGCCCGGCATCGTCGCGCCCGGCACGACCGGCCCCAAGAGCTTCGTGCACGCCGGATAGCGCAATGCCTGAAATCCGCACGCAAGCGTGTCCATCAGGCAGTAGTACGCAGTCTCGAAAGCCATTTCGCTCTCGATCCGATACGACAGCGCGTATTCGGCGATTTCGACCAGCAACGGATCCGGTTCTGGGCGGGCGGCGGACAATGACATAGGCGGATGAAAGCTGCTCAGGATGAAGAGGAGCGCATTCTAGCTTGCAACGGTTGGCGCGCTTCGCGCTTGCTCGAAGCGCGCCACGATCCGCAGCGTCACTTGCGCTGCTCGATCGGCACGAAGGCGCGCGGCGCCGGCCCCACGTAGTTGGCGCTCGGACGGATGATCTTGCCGTCGATGCGCTGCTCGATCACATGAGCGGCCCACCCCGTCGTGCGCGCGAGCACGAAGAGCGGCGTGAACATCGAGGTCGGCACGCCCATCAGGTGGTAGGACACGGCCGAGTACCAATCGAGGTTCGGGAACAGGTTCTTCGCTTCCTTCATGACCTGTTCGAGGCGCTCCGCGATCGCGAACATCTTGGTGTCGCCCGCTTCGTTTGCGAGCCTGCGCGCGACTTCCTTGATCACCTGATTGCGCGGATCGGCCACCGTATAGACGGGATGACCGAAACCGATGATGACTTCCTTGTTGGCGATGCGCCGGCGGATGTCCTGCTCGGCCTCATCCGGCGTCTCGTAGCGCTGCTGAATCTCGAACGCGACTTCGTTCGCGCCGCCATGCTTCGGTCCGCGCAACGCACCGATCGCGCCCGCGATGCACGAGTACATGTCGGAACCCGTGCCCGCGATCACGCGCGCAGCGAAGGTCGACGCATTGAACTCGTGCTCCGCGTACAGGATGAGCGAGGTGTGCATGGCGCGCACCCAATGCGTCGGCGGCCGCTGACCGTGCAAGAGATGCAGAAAATGCCCGCCGATCGACTCGTCGTCGGTCTCGACCTCGATGCGCTTGCCCGAAGTGCTGTAGTGATACCAGTACACCAGCATCGAGCCGAGGCTCGCGATTAACCGGTCGGCGATCTCGCGTGCGCCGGCGTGATTGTGGTCCTCCTTCTCCGGCAGCACGCAGCCGAGCGCCGAAACGCCGGTGCGCATGACGTCCATCGGGTGGCTCGCGGCGGGAAGCTGCTCGAGCACGTTCTTGACGCTGGCCGGCAAGCCCCGCAACCGCGCCAGCTTGTGCTTGTATGCATCGAGCTCGACTTGCGTCGGCAGATGGCCGTGAATCAGTAGATAAGCGATCTCCTCGAATTCGCAGCGATCGGCGATGTCGAGAATGTCGTAGCCGCGGTAGTGCAGATCGTTGCCCGAGCGGCCGACGGTGCACAACGCGGTGTTCCCTGCCGGCACGCCCGAGAGCGCGACCGACTTCTTCGGCTTGTGCACGACTCCTGGTTCGCTCATCTGATCCCCCTTCGATTGCATCGCGAATCATGGCGTGCCCGAGCACGCCTTACGGTCGGTGCGAATCCAGTCGAAAGCACACGGTTGCGCTCCGTGCACCTTGCATTCGAGACAGGTGGATCGTACTGCGAGCGAAGCAAAGACAAAATCGGTATCGGTGCGTGTATGCACCGTGCGCGCTTGGCGCGCAGCGAGCGGGGTCACGACGAACTGACGCTCGCAGGTCCTGCGAGCGGCGCGATCGTCGCACGGAGCGAGCGGCCTACGCCGCTCGCTCCCCGCCCCATCAGGCGCTTTCGACTTGAATGCGCCGCGGCTGCGCCTTCGGCTGCTTGGGAATCGTCACTTCGACGACGCCGTTGCGGCCGGTTGCATGCACGTTGGCGACATCGATCGTGTCGGGCAGCGTGAAGCGCCGATGGAAGCGACCGTACGGGCGCTCCGTGCGCGTGCGCTCGACACTCTTGTCCTCGACCGGTCGCGGCCGCTCGCCGCTCACCGACAGCACGCCCTTGTCGAGCGTGATGTCGATCGCCGCGACATCGACGCCCGGCACATCAAGGCGCAGCACGAAACGGTCGGCATACTCCTCGACGTCGGCGGGCGGAATCCAGTCGGCGGTCGCGGCGGAGCTCGGACCCGCCTGGTCGAACTCACGTTCCAGAATGCGATTGATCTGGCCGTGCAACTGATTGAGCACGCTCCAGGGTTCGTAACGTACGAGGGCCATATCCATCATCTCCACGGTTCTGTTGTCGATTCAAATCGGAGCGCCTGCGGGCGTGTTGCCCTCGCGCTTTGCTCCGGGAGATGAGGCGGTGCCGGGAAAATTCAAGTGAGACGCGCTTCGCACTGCGACGATGTCCCCGGCACGCATGGCCTGCAAACCGACTCCGCCCGACGCTTCGGTTACACTCGGCCTTCCGCAACTGCGTACCGCCCGGATACGACGGCTCATGAAATTGACTGCCTACCTCGCCCTGCTCTGTGTCATGGCCCCCTCGCTGGTCGCCGCCAAGACCTACGATGCGCGTTACACCGTAGAGGTCCGGCCGCCCGAGGGCATTATGGCCGTGGAGCTCGAGCTCACGGGCAATACGCTGCCGAGCCAAATTCGTCTCGGCATCGACTCGAAGCGTCATCGTGCGTTCCGCACGAGCGAGCCTTTGGAAGTGTCGGCGAACGAAGTGATCTGGAAGCCGCGCGGCAAGTCCTCGCGCTTGAGCTACGAGTTCGTCGTCAATCACGAGCGCGATCGCAATCGCTACGACTCGCTCATGAACAAGGATTGGGCGCTCTTTCGCGGCGACAAGCTCGTGCCGCGGCTGCGCGTGACTGCGAAGGAAGGACTCGCGGCCAACACGACGATGACCTTTAAGCTCCCCGAGGGCTGGTCGCTCGCGACACGCTACGCCCCGCACGGCACGCTCACCTTCCCCATCGAGGAACCCGGACGCAAGCTCGACCGTCCGACCGGTTGGATGATCGCGGGCAAGATCGGCGTGCGCGCCGAGAAGATCGCGCACGTGCAGGCGACGATTGCCGCGCCGGTCGGCGAGAGCGCACGGCGGCAAGACATGCTGGCGTTCTTGAACTGGAATTTGCCGAAGCTCCTCGAGGTGTTCGACAACTTTCCGTCGCGGCTGTTGATCGTCTCCGCCGGCGATCCCATGTGGCGCGGCGGCCTCTCGGGGCCCGGCTCGCTCTATGTGCACAGCTTGCGCCCGCTCATCAGCGAGAACCGCACGAGCACGCTGCTGCACGAGCTCGTGCACGTTGCCACACGGCTCCATAGTGACGAGGAAAGCGACTGGATCGTGGAGGGCCTCGCCGAGTACTACTCGATCGAGACGTTGCGCCGCACGGGCGGCATCAGCGAGCGCCGTTATCAGCAAGCGCTCGCCGACATGGAACGCTGGTCGAAAGACGTCGGCACGCTCTTCACCAAACGCTCGAGCGGTCCCACTACGCTACGAGCCGTGCTCGTGTTCGTCGCGGCCGATCGCGAGATCCGCGCGCTCACGAACGATCGCAAGAGTCTTGATGACGTCGCGCGTGCGCTGGCCGCCGACGGCGGTGAGATCAGCTTGAAGCGGCTGCAGGACACCGCTGCGGCAGTGGCCGGCAAGCCGCTCAAAGCTTTCGAGCGTAAACGCTTGGAGCAACGACCGGGCAGCAACCGGGAGTAGTTGCAGAAGCGGACCGAGAAACCGCCGTTGCTTCTTATGCGCCGCGTGCGCTCGCGGATGCCTTCACCAGCTCGGTGATCCGCATCGCGGTCTCGAGCGCGCGCAAGCCGTCCTCGCCGGTGACGACCGGCTCGCTGCGCGTGCGTACCGCGTGCAGGAATGCTGCGATCTCGTCGCGCAGCGCATCGCCTTGATCGAACGATTCCTCCTCGATCGACACCTGCGCGGGCGATTCCACCGCCGCGACCGCGTCCTTCTTGCGGATGACGCTCAGGATCTTCTGCTGCATGTCGATCGACAGATAGGCATCGTCCTGAAAGATGCGGATCTTGCGTTCCTGCTTGAGGCTGATGCGGCTCGCTGTCGTGTTCGCAACGCAGCCGCCTTTGAAGCGCAGCCGCGCGTTCACGATGTCGATCTCGCCCGAGAAGACGCTGGCGCCGATCGCATCGATGCTTTCGATCGGCTCACCGACGAGCTCTTGGATGAGGTCGATATCGTGAATCATGAGGTCGAGCACGACGCTCACGTCGATGCCGCGTTGCTTGAACGGCGCCAGCCGGTGCGACTCGACGAAGCGCGGCGCGCTCAGGCGCGCGACGGCGGCCACGACCGCCGGATTGAAGCGCTCCAGATGGCCGACCTGCAGGATCGAGCCGCGCCGTTTCGCGATGTCGATGAGCTCGCGCGCCTCTTCCACGGTCGTTGCGATCGGCTTCTCGACGAGAACATGGATGCCGCGGTCGAGCAGCTCGCAGCCGATGCGATGGTGCAGCGGCGTCGGCACGGCAAGGCTCACCGCGTCGACGCGTCCGACGAGCGCACGATAGTCGGTGAGCGCCTCGACACCGAGTTCGGCCGCCACCTTGTTCGCGGTCTGCGCATCGGCATCGACGACGGCGATCAGCTGCGATCCCGGCAACTGCGCGTACTTCTGCGCGTGGAAGCGGCCGAGATAGCCGACGCCGACCACCGCCGTGCGGATGGGAGTTTCAGTTGCAGTCACGAGTGCTCTCTCGTATTGGCCTCGGCGCATGATAGTGGAAGCCGGGCCCACGCGGGCGCGGTTATCGGCACCAAGCGCGAAACGCTTGCGAGCCGCGCTCGTACCCGCCAACATGCGCGCGCAAATTCTTCAGGTGAGCTACGGTCGGACGACGCATGAGCACGGCGAAGGCATCCTCGGCAGCCCAGCGACGCTTACGTTTCGAGCTCGTCTTCGCGAGCATCTGCATTGCGTTCGGCCTGTTCGTGCTGCCGGCGCTGATCTACGTCGTGGGAATCCTCTTGCTCGGCCCGTATGGGGACGGCGAGGGTCTCGGCCGCTTCTATGCCGACTACTTCCGCGATCTCGCCGAGCCCTCGGCTCGCGTCTGGACGCTCGTGCTCGGGCCCTGGGTGCTGCTCAGCCTCCTGCGGCTGCTCCTCGTGCGCCGCCGACCCGCCCCGCCCGTGGACGAAGAACCGGCCGCCTCCCCGCCCCCTGCGTCAGCGCCGCGGACGCAGGAACGACGCCGCGTGGAACCCCGTGTCTCCCTCTAGCGCGATTCGACAGAATGTCGACGAAAAACGTGTGACGCCCGTCACACTTCTCGTCGTCGGTGATTTGCGACGTTCCCTTACTCGGTAAGCTTTCCACCGATAACAACAAGAACAAACGGATGGTTGGTTTCACTTGCTGAGAAGGGCTCACGATGTGGTTCGCTAAGTGGTTTGGCGGACGAAAAAGGAAGGAGGAGGAACTGGACGAGCCGGCGCGCTTCGCCCCGCCGCCTAGCATCCAAGCGCCGCGTCCGAAGAACGTGTCGCTCAAGACCCCCGCGGAGAAGCAAAAGGGGTTCGATCCCTACAACAGCGGCGCCTTCAAGCGCCACAACGCGTGGGAGCGCACGAACCTGCGTTAGCCGCGCAGGTTTCGGGTGCGTCGGCGTAAGCGGGGGCCGCGACCTATCCCGCCCCCCGTAAGGCTCATCGGCACAGAACCGGCCGCACCGAACCGGCGCCATTTCGGCGTCGATGCGCTCTCATTCGCAAGAATTCCCGCGTCCAAACCCCAAAATAGGGGTTTCCCTCATGTCTGGCCGTCACTCAGGCCAGTACAAGAATCCCAGTATCAGCACGCAAACCCACATTGCGCCCTGCGCCACGTGGCGCCAGGAGCGTCGCTTCAAGGTGGCGAACAGGCTGATGCCCGAGCAGAGCGTCAGCAAGGCGAACATGCCGCCACCCTGCAGGAGCGCGCCGAGCTCGTTCAGCATCTCGGGGTATCTGCCTTTCAGGACTAGGAAAATGATCAGGACGCCCCCAAGACCGAAGGAAATGGCAGCGGCAGAGCCGAAAATGATGGCGTTCAGTACGGCAAAAGGTCGCATCGGCCTAGTCAACCACGGGTTAATGTACGGCGCTCTCGTACTTGATCGGCGTGCTGCGTCTCTCTAGCCTAGCCGTTGATCGGTTCTGACCACCGTAAGAGGCTCATTCGGGCAGCTAACGCTCAACGAGGAATCCAAACAGTGTACCAGTCGGCCTCCAAGGACCGCGCTTCGACCGCGCCGGCACGTCGGCGCTCCACCCTGCTGTTCAGCCTGCCGGCCCTCATCGTGGTCTGCGGCTTGCTCGCAGGCACAGCCCAGGCCCCGGTTGCAAAAGCGGTTGCGACGGCGAGCACGCAAGAGATCGCGCCCACGGAACGGCACCGTCGCGTGGCCAAGCTCGTGAGCAACGTGATCGAGCGCTCGCACTATCGCCAATCGCCGATCAACGATCCGGTCTCCTCGCTCGTCCTCGATCGCTACCTGGCGCAGCTCGACAACTCGCGCAGCTACTTCCTGGCGAGCGACATTGCCGAGTTCGAGCGCTACCGCTATCAGCTCGACGATGCCCTCGTGTCCGGCCGGATCGAGCCGGCCTTCGTGATCTTCAACCGCTTCCAGCAGCGTAACCGCGAGCGCATCGCCTACGCGCTCAAGCTCCTCGAGACCGAGCCGGACTTCACCGTCGAGGAGTACTTCGAGTTCGATCGCGAGAAGGCGCCGTGGCCGAAGGACGAAGCGGAGCTCAACGAGATCTGGCGCAAGCGCGTGAAGAACGACGCGCTGACGCTCATGCTCACCGACAAGAAATGGCCGGAAGTGCGCGAGATCCTGCAGAAGCGCTACCAGCGCGTGCAGAAGCGCAATGAGCAAGTGACGACCGACGATGTGTTCGAAGTGTTCATGAACTCCTTCGCGCACGTGTTCGATCCGCACTCGAGCTATTTCTCGCCGCGCAACTCCGAGGAATACAAGATTCAGATGAGCCTGTCGTACGAGGGCATCGGCGCCTCGCTCCAGCTCATCGACGACTACGTGACCGTGCTCAACGTCCTGCCCGGCGGTCCGGCGGCCGTGGCCGGTACGCTCAACCCCAACGATCGCATCATCGCGGTCGGCGAAGGCAAGGACGGCAAGATGGTCGATGTGGTCGGCTGGCGTCTCGACGATGTCGTGCAGATCATCCGCGGCAAGGTGGGCACGACCGTGCGCCTGCAGATCCTGCCCGCCGGCGCGGCGCCGGGCTCGCCCGAGAAGACGCTCGAGCTGGTGCGCAACAAGGTGACGCTCGAAGCGCAGGCGGCGCAGAAGCAGGTGCGCACGCTGCAACGGCCCGACCGCGACGTCAAAGTCGGCGTCATCAATGTCCCGAGCTTCTACCAGGACTACGAGGCGCGCTCGGCCGGCGCGAAGGACTATCGCAGCACCACGCGCGACGTGCGGCGCCTCATCGATGAGCTCAAGAGCGAAGGCGTCGAAGCGCTGGTCATCGACCTGCGCGGCAACGGCGGCGGACATCTGACCGAAGCGACCGCCCTGTCGGGCTTGTTCATCCCGCAAGGTCCGATCGTGCAGCTGCGCGAGACCGGCGGCCGCGTCGAAGTGCTCGACGATCCGGAGCCCGGCGTGGCCTGGGACGGGCCGCTCGTGGTGCTCGTCGATCGCTTCAGCGCGTCGGCATCGGAGATCTTCGCGGCCGCGATCCAAGACTACGGCCGCGGCATCATCGTGGGCCAGCAAACCTTCGGCAAAGGCTCGGTGCAGAACCTCTATCCGCTCGATCGCTACGCGCTCGGCACGGATCCCGGCTTCGGCCAGCTCACCGTGACCATCGGCAAGTACTACCGCGTCACGGGCGAGAGCACGCAGCACCGCGGTGTGCAGCCGGATATCGCGCTGCCGACCGCGATCAATCCCGAGGAGGTCGGCGAGAGCACGCGCGAGAGCGCCCTGCCCTGGGATCGCATTCGACCGGTGGAGTTCGGCAAGGACGTGACGCTGACGCAGCAGCTCATCGCTGCGCTCACGCAGGCGCACGAGGAGCGCATCGCCAACGACGCCGACTTCCGCCTGTTCCTCGAAGAGCTGGAGGCCCACGAAAAGACGCGTGCGCAGAAGAAGCTCTCGCTCAACCTGCAGGAGCGCCTGGCCGAGCGCGAGCGCATCGAGAAGGAACGCCTCGACCGGGAGAACCGCCGCCGTGCGGCGCGCGGCTTGCCGCCGGTGGCAAGCCTCGCCGAGCTCGACGACAACGACACGCCGGATCCGCTGCTCGATGAGACATTGCAGATCGCGGCCGATTTCAGCCGCATGCAGGCGCTCTATCTCTCGCGGGTGAAGGCAGACGCGGCCGCAGCGACGCGGCCAGTGAAAAGTCCGCTCTAATCTGAGCCGCTTTCCATTGCCGAGCCTTGCGTCCTCGCGGACGCAAGGCTCTTTGTTTTTCCGGGCGCCGCTATTGCAGCAGCGCCTTGTACACGTCCCAGTAGTCGTCGACGAGCACATTGATGCCGCTGCGATTGGCGGTTTCGAGGCCCGACACGAGCGCCGCAGGCGTCGGTAGCGTGCCGATCGAATCCGTGAGCGGAATCGTGTCCGCATCGCTCCGGTAGCTGACGCTCGCACGCAGCGCGTCGGTGCGCTCTTTGAGTCCGGCGAGGTCCGCCGAGCTGCGCTCGATGATCGCTTCTGCCTTGCTCAACAACGCGAGCAACCGCTCGCAAGCCGCTCGATCGCCGTAGCTCACCTCGAGCAAGCGCTTCGTGGTGGTCTCCTTCGCAAGCATCGCGAGGCCGCCTTCGGACAACGCGACGACGAGCTGCTGCGCGTAGGCGATGACGGCGGTATTCACGATGCGCCGCCCATCGACGGAAAGACCAGGAAACGGCGGCGCCTGCGCTGCCTCGAGCTGCGCACGCTCGTCGGACAGATCGGTGACTTGTGTGGCGGCTGCATCCCATTTCGCGCGCTCGGTCTCGATCTCCTCGAGCAGGCGGCGACGACGAAAGTAGTTCCAGAAGCCGCGCATCGACGCGAGGCGGTTCGACATGAGCTTGAGCTGCGCTTCGAGCACGTCGGCGGTGGAGCGCGCATCGAGGATGCGCCGGTCGAGATCGGCCAGCGCCCTGCTGCGGGCTTGATCGAATTCGATCAACTGCCGGCGCCGCTCGCGGTCCGTCTGCTGCTGCTGCAACTGAGCGGCGAAACGCTCGACGCGTCGCGCGCAGTTGCGCCAGAGCCCGCGCAGCTGGAAGTACACGAGCGCATGTACGCCCGCATTCGGATCGCCGAGATAGTCCTCGAGCGCCGCAAGCTGCTCATAAGCTTGCTCGGCCGCGAGCTCATAGTCGCGCAGCCGCTGCTTGAGCTTGAGGTGCTCGGCTTGCAGACGGGAATACTCTTTCTTCAGCTCGGCGCGATTCCAGTAGAGCTGAAGCAGCCGAGCCTCGTGCTCGGGGGGATCGGAACCAGCAATGCGCTGGCGAATGGTGTTGAGGCGATCCGAGATGGTCATGCGAAAGCCGACTGTCGCGTGCTCGGAACGCGGCGCTCCGCGCGCCGGAGGATCGTCGTGCGGGCCGTCAGGCGGCGCTCGTCACGTGCGTCGCGAACCGATGGCCGCGCTCCAGACAGTAATCGAGCCACTTGTTCAGCATCACGTTGCGCAACCAGCGATCGCCCACGTCGCGCGCCAGCTTCGAGCGCAGCTCTTCGAGCACGGCGTGGCGATGCCAACGCGCGCACGATTGCACGTCGGCCAGGCGGGCATCGTGATACACGCGAATCAGCAGATCCGGATCGGCCACCTTGCCGCCGTCCTCGTCGAACAAGTACGTGAGCGAGAGCGTCGTGGTGTAGCGCGTACGCTCGCACAGCATGAGATGCAGCGGACAGTCGCCCTCCACTTCCGAGACGAGCGCGCCGCTCACCGACGCGAGATTCGGCACGAGCCAGGACAGGCGGATGTAATTGCTCTCGTACAGCGACATCAAACTGACGAAGCTGCCCGGCCGCGCGCGCCAGCTCACGGGGCAGTAGGTGTCGTTGTCGTACGCTGTAACCATCATGGACCGAATATAGCACAGCGAAATTGCCGTGCTCGGTCGGCATGAGACTTGCGTCACGTATCGCAACAGCCGCGCCAGTCTGCAGGAAAAATCTCAGCGGCAAGCGCGCTGTTCGGTAACCGCCGAAGCAATTGCGCTTGCGAACCGACGAGACTATTGACACCGACGCAAGAAGCTCGCCACGTTCGAGGCGCAGCGAGCGCCGAATGTCTACGCGCCGGTGCGACGCTGCCAGATGAGGATCCGGTTGTTGGCGGGCAGCGCGCAGTCCTCGACGAACTCCAATCCGCAGGCGTCGCCGAGCGCGATGAGCGCACGATCGTCGCGCAGTCCCATGTGCGCTGCGCGCGCTCTGAGCGACGCATCGAAGGCGCGATTCGACGCGCTCGTGTACTCGCCGTTGCGATTGAACGGACCGTACAGGCAGAACACGCCTGACGAACGCAGCACGCGCGCAATGCCTGCGAACATCCGCTCGACTTCCGGCCAGCTCATGATGTGTGCGGTGTTCGCGCTGAAGACGTAGTCCGCGTGCTCGATCGGCCATTGCGCCTGCGCGACATCGAGCTCGAGTGGCCCCACGACGTTCGGCAAGCCCGCCTCCTCGACCCAGGCGCGAATGCCCACGTGATTCTCCTTACGATCGGTGGCGATCCACTGCAGGTGCGGCAGCTCGCGCGCGAAATAGACGGCATGCTGACCGGTGCCCGCGCCAATTTCGAGCACCGTACCGGGCGCGGCGAAGCGCTGCTTGAGCACCGCGAGAATCGGCTCGCGGTTGCGTTCGCACGCTTCCGACCACGGTTTCATGGCAGCCGCAGGAAATGCGTCCTGTAGTGCTGCAGCTCGCGAATCGAGTCGCGAATGTCGTCGAGCGCAAGATGCGTCGACGTCTTCTGATAGGAGCTGTACACCTCGGGCGCCCAGCGCCGCGCCAGCTCCTTCAACGTGCTCACGTCGAGATTGCGATAGTGGAAGTAACGCTCGAGCTGCGGCATCTCGCGCGCGAGAAAGCGGCGGTCCTGACAGATGCTGTTGCCGCACATCGGCGAGACGCCCGGCTCGATCCACTGTTCGAGGAATTCGAGCGTCTGGAGCTCCGCCTCGGCCGTCGTGATCGTGCTCGCGCGTACGCGCGCCGCCAGCCCCGAAGCGCCATGCTGACGCCGGTTCCATTCGTCCATGGCGTCGAGCACATGGTCGGGTTGGTGAATCGCGAGCACCGGACCCTCCGCCAGAATGTTGAGGTCGCGATCGGTGACGATCGTTGCGATCTCGATGATGTGATCCGACTCCGGCTTGAGGCCGGTCATTTCGAGGTCGATCCAGATGAGTCGGCTGGGATCTCGTGAGCTCACTATGCGATTACCTGTGCGAGTGGTGACGGGCGTCGGCTGCGCCGACCCCTGTGTCGCGGGCACCAAGGCTCCGCGGCGCGTTGCCCATGATACCAGTAGACGCTAAGCTGGCAGACGCCGTTTACCGAGACGAACACATTCGCGTCCGACGGCCTGCCGAGATACCCTCCATGCACTGGTTTACGGTCATCTTCGTCGTCGCACTGGTCAGCGTGGCGGCCACACGCTGGTGGCTCAGCCTGCGACAGAGCGCCGCCGTCCGTCGCCACCGCGATCGCGTTCCGGAAGCGTTCGCCGCGCAGATCGAGCTCGCCGCTCATCAGAAAGCAGCCGACTACACGTTGGCGCTCGGCCGACTCAATCGCTGGGACGTGCTGCTCGAGCTTGCGATCGCCTTGGCTTTCACGCTGGGCGGCGGCATCGATGCGATCGACCGCGCCTGGATGCACGCCGCGCTGCCGAGCGTCGCGCACGGCACGCTCGTCGTGCTCACCACCCTCATTCTGATCGCGGCGCTCGATCTGCCCCTTTCCATCTGGCGCACCTTCGTGATCGAAGCCCGCTTCGGCTTCAATCGCATGACGCCCAGAATCTTCGTTGCCGATCTCATCAAGAGCCTGCTCGTGAGCCTCGTGCTCGGCGCGCCGCTCGTCTTCGTCGTGCTCTTTCTCATGGAACGCGCCGGCACGTGGTGGTGGGTCTACGCGTGGGTCGTGTGGGTAGCGTTCACGGTCTTCGTAACCTGGGCGTGGCCGACGTTCATCGCACCCCTCTTCAACAAGTTCACGCCGCTCGCGGACGAAGAGCTCAAACGTCGTGCGGAGGCGCTCCTCGAACGCTGCGGTTTTTCCGCCAAGGGCGTGTTCGTCATGGACGGCTCGCGCCGTTCGGTGCACGGCAACGCTTATTTCACCGGCGTCGGACGCAACAAACGTATCGTGTTCTTCGACACGTTGCTCGAGCGCTTGCAGGCGGACGAGATCGAAGCGGTGCTCGCCCATGAGCTCGGGCACTTCAAGCTGCATCACGTGCGTGCGCGCCTGCTGCTCTCGCTCGTGATCGGTTTCGCCGCTCTCGCCGTGCTCGGCGCGCTCGCGCGCTGGCCCGAGTTCTACGCTGCGCTCGGCGTCGGCAATGCCGCCCCCCACACCGCGTTGCTGCTGTTCATGTTCGTGCTGCCCGCTTTCACCTTCTTCTTCACGCCGCTCGGCGCGTGGTGGTCGCGCAAACACGAGTTCGAGGCCGACGAGTTCGCCTCTCGATACGCCGATGCGCGCCAGCTCGCCGAAGCGCTCGTCAAGCTCTATCGCGACAATGCCACGACGCTGACGCCGGATACGCTGCACTCGGCGTTCTACGACTCCCATCCGCCCGCGCTCGTGCGCATCGCGAAGCTGCAAACGCTCGCCCGCGAGCACGCATGAGTGCGATCGAGCATGAAGCGCGCGTCGTCGAGTGTTTCGGACGGCGCGTCATCGTCGAGGACCACAGCGGACGGCGCAGCCCCGCCGAGATCTTCGGCAAACGTTTGTCGTGCGTCTGCGGCGATATCGTGCGCATCCGTGAAACCTCACAACGCCAAGACGTGCCGCGCGTCGTCGCAGTGGCGCCACGGCGAACCTTGTTCGCCCGCACCGATAGCCGTGGACGAACCGAGCCGCTTGCGGCGAATCTGACGCTGCTCGCCGTCGTGATCGCCCCGGAACCTGCACCCGATCCGTTCATCGCGGATCGGTATCTTGCCGCCGCCGCTTATGCCGGCATCGCCGGGTTCATCGTCGTGAACAAGTGCGATTTGCCTGGCGCGCGTGCGCCAGAATTTGCCGCCTCGATCGATGAATATCGCCAGGCGGGCTACGAGGTCATCGAGCTCTCCGCGCACGACTCCAAGAGCGTCGATCCGCTGCGCGAACGTGCGCGCGGTGAGGCCATGATGCTCGTGGGGCAATCTGGCGTCGGCAAGTCGAGCCTCACCAATCAGCTCGTTCCCGAATCGGGACGGGCCACGCGCGAGATTTCAGCATCGACGCGCGAGGGTCGACACACCACGGTGTCCACCGCTCTCTTCCGTATTCCGACCGGCGGCGAGCTCATCGATTCGCCCGGCGTGCGCGACTTCGCTCCGCCGCCGCTCGAAGATGCCAACGTGCAGACCGGGTGGCCTGAGATCATGAAGCTCGCGCCGCAGTGCCGCTTCAACAATTGTCTACATCTGCGCGAGCCCGGCTGCGCCGTCACGGCCGCCGTCGAAACAGGCGCCATCGCCGCGCGCCGCTACGAAAGCTACAAGCGCTTGCTGAACATCATGCGCGAGATTGCGCCGGAATATGAGCGGCGCAGGTAGGAGTAAACTCAGGATCGGGAACGCGCGCGTTCTATCCTTGAAAGGCCTCAACTGATCGCCTGCCGCCCGGCGATCGCGTGCGCCAACGTACCGCCATCGACGTATTCGAGCTCGCCTCCGACCGGCACGCCATGTGCGATGCGGCTTGCCTTGACGCGATGACGCGCGGCCAGCTCGGCGATCACATGCGCCGTGGCGTCGCCCTCCACGGTCGTGTTCGTCGCAAGGATCACTTCCTGCACTTCGTTCGACGCGAGCAGCGCCTCGAGCTCCCTGAAACCAAGTTGCTCCGGCCCGATGCCGTCGAGCGGCGAGAGATGGCCCATCAACACGAAGTAGGTGCCGCGATAGCTGCCCGACTGCTCGACCGCAGCCACGTCCGCGGGCGATTCGACGACGCACAACACGGTGCGATCGCGCGCAGGCGACGCGCAGATCGGGCAGAAATCCGCCTCTGCGAACATGCGGCAGCGACGGCAGCGGCCGATCGACCGTGCGGCGGTGTGCAGCGCTTCGGCGAGCGCGGTCGCCGCATCGCGGTCCTTTTCCAGCAAGTGAAACGCCATCCGCTGCGCCGACTTCGGCCCGACACCGGGCAGACAGCGGAGCGCTTCGATGAGACGCACGAGCGAGGCTGGATAGAGCATGGAGCGATTGAGAGGGAACGAAGCGTTGCACCGCTACGCAGCGGGCATGTAGCACCTACGCTGCATGGACGTCGTCGCTTCGTTCGCGCGTCGATTCGTGACTCTGATTCAGAACGGCAACTTGAACCCGGGCGGCAAGCTCAGGTTGCCCATGACGCTTGCCATCTTCTCTTGCGTGGCGCGCTCGACCTTCTGCACGGCGTCGTTGATCGCCGCCGCCACGAGATCTTCGAGCATGTCCTTGTCGTCGCTGCTCACGATCGACGGATCCAACGTCACGCGCTTCACCTGATAGCGACCCGTCATGACGATCTTCGCCATGCCGCCGCCGGCTTCGCCCGTGACTTCGAGCGCTGCGATCTCTGCCTGCGCACGCTGCACGTTCGCCTGCATCTGCTGCGCCTGCTTCATCAAGTTGCCGATATTGCCTTTCATGGACTGCTCCAGTTGATGTGCGTGACGAAGCGCCCTTCCCGTCGCCTCGTAGCGTGATCTGCGGCGCGTCGGTTACTCCGCGGGCCGTATCGAGTCGGGCTGCACCGTCGCACCGAAAACTTCGCGCAACGCATGCACGTTGGGGTCGGATTCGATCGAGGCTCGCGCCTGCTGCATACGCTGATCGGCTGCGAGCTTTTGCTGACGCGCGATCGTATCCACAGCCGTCTCGACGGAGAATTCCAAACGCACGGGCTCGCCGTAATAGGCCGACAACGCCTGCGTGAGCTTCTCCTCCAGCGCGCTCGTGCGGAAATGCTCGCCGTCGGCATCGAGCTTGAGCTGAACACGGTTGCCCTGCTTGCCGACGAGCGCGCAATGCGCCGCCAGCTGCTTGACCATGCCTTGCAGGTTGAGGCGGCTGACGATCGTCGCCCAATCGGCATCCTCGCCCGCAGACCGCGCTATCGGTGCGGCACTCGTGCTGCTGGGCGCGCTCGTGCTGGCTGCTGGTTGTGCGCTTTGAGACGGAGACGACGGCGTCGGCACTGCGCGCAGACGCGTCGGCCGCGGCTCGCTCGCCGGCTCTGGACTTGCGTCCGCGACGCGAAACGCCAGCATGCGCAGCAGCACCATCTCGAACCCCGCGCGCGGATCCGGCGCCAACTCGAGATCGCGGCGCCCCACGATGGCGATCTGATAGAAGAGCTGTGTGTCCTCGGGCGTCAGCGTCGCGGCAAGACGCTTGTACGCCTCGACATCCTCGGCCTCATCGAGCTGCAAATCGGGCACCGCTTGCAGGAGTGCGATCTTCTGCAGCACCGCGGCGAGCTCCGCCAGCACCTCGCGGTATTCCGGCGCGCGCTCATCGAGCTGTTCGACGCGCTGAATGACGGCGCGCGCATCGCGCGCGGCGACCGCCTCGATGATCTCGAAAACCTGCGCACGATCGAGCGTGCCGAGCATCGTGCGCGTGTCTTCGGCGGTGAGCTTGGCGCCGCCGAAAGCGATCACCTGATCGAGCAAGCTGAGCGCATCGCGCATGCTGCCTTCGGCCGCGCGTGCGATGAGCTTGAGCGCTTCGGGCTCGTACTCGATCCCCTCCGCCGCGGCGATCTCGGCGAGCCGCTTGTAGATAAGCCCGGCCGGGAAGCGCTTCAGATTGAACTGCAGGCAGCGCGACAGCACCGTGATCGGCAGCTTCTGCGGATCGGTCGTCGCGAGCAGGAACTTCACGTGCGGCGGCGGCTCTTCGAGCGTCTTGAGCAGCGCGTTGAAGGAGTGCGTCGAGAGCATGTGCACCTCGTCGATGAGGTACACCTTGTAGCGGCCGCGCGCCGGCGCGTACTGCACGTTGTCGAGCAGCTCGCGCGTGTCGTCCACTTTCGTGCGCGAGGCCGCGTCCACTTCGATCAGGTCCACGAACCGGCCTTCGTCGATTTCCCGGCACGCCGTGCAGACACCGCAGGGTGTCGGCGTCATGCCGGTCTCGCAATTGAGCGACTTGGCCAGGATGCGGGCGATGGTCGTCTTGCCGACGCCGCGCGTCCCCGTGAACAGGAACGCATGGTGCACGCGCCCGCTCTCCAGCGCGTTGACGAGCGCGCGCATCACGTGCTCTTGCCCAGCAAGCTCACTGAAGTTGCGAGGACGCCATTTGCGCGCGAGAGCGAGATAGGACATGTGGCTCTGGAATTCGAAGCGGCGGATAGCAAATGTGTCGACAGCGAGGGGCCCGATTCTACACAACCGGGCCGGCGCCTGTGGCGGCGCGGACGCCCGTGCGCGAGAGTCGCGCGGTCTGCGCAGTTACGTTATAGTCCGCGGCCCGCTCGGCGTCCGCGCGACGCCCGAGCCGTCTCGTGGGCGACCACGCCGATTCGATGGTGGCTCACGTCGGTTTCTCCGCGACGACTACCCGTGAACCCCGCCAGGCCCGGAAGGGAGCAACGGTAGCGGCCATGTCGGGCGCCGGAGAGGTGCCGGCGTGGGCCGCCGCCCTTCTCTGCCCCCTCTTCGGACCGCCTCAGCGCCCGCGATACGCAGGCACCCCTTGGTCGGGGATCCACAGCCCTTTCGGCGGCGCACCCGTCTGCCAGAACACGTCGATCGGCATCCCGCCGCGCGGGTACCAGTACCCGCCGATGCGCAACCAGCGCGGCGACAGAAGATCGACCAACCGCTCGGCGATCATGAGCGTGCAGTCCTCGTGAAATGCGCCGTGGTTGCGGAAGGAGCCGAGGAACAGCTTGAGCGACTTGCTCTCGACGATCCAACGGCGCGGGCAGTAGTCGATGACGAGGTGCGCGAAGTCCGGCTGCCCCGTGATCGGGCACAGCGAGGTGAACTCCGGCGCCGCGAAGCGCACGAGATACACCTTGCCCGGATGCGGATTGGGCACGCGCTCGAGCACGGCCTTTTCCGGCGATTCGGGAAACGCGACCTTGCGGCCGAGCTGAGTGAGCTGCCAGTTCTGTTTGGATTTCGCCATTGCTAGTACGCCGACTGCCGGCACGCCTCCGACTACAGAATCTCCGACGCGTAATCGGCGAGGCGCGAGCGCTCGCCGCGCATGAGCGTGATGTGCCCGGCATGCGGCCAGCCGCGGAAGCGATTGACGACGTAAGTGAGCCCGGACGTCGTCTCCGTGAGATACGGCGTGTCGATCTGCGCGATGTTGCCGAGGCAAACGAGCTTCGTGCCCGGGCCGGCGCGCGTCACGAGCGCCTTCATCTGCTTGGGCGTGAGGTTCTGCGCTTCGTCGAGGATCAGAAAACGATTGAGGAACGTGCGCCCGCGCATGAAATTGAGCGAGCGGATCTTGATGCGATTGCGCAAGAGGTCGTTCGTCGCGGCGCGTCCCCAATTACCGCCTTCCTGGCTTTGCGTGAGGACCTCGAGATTATCCATCAGCGCGCCCATCCAAGGCTCCATCTTCTCTTCTTCGGTGCCCGGCAAGAAGCCGATGTCCTCGCCGAGCGGGATCGTCACGCGCGTCATGATGATCTCGCTGTAACGATTGCTCTCGAGCGTCTGCGCGAGCCCTGCTGCGAGCGTGAGCAACGTCTTGCCCGTGCCCGCCGGTCCCAAGATCGTCACGAAGTCGATCTGCGGATCGAGCAGCAAATTGAGCGCGAAGTTCTGCTCGCGATTGCGCGCGGTGATGCCCCAAACGCTGTGCCGCTCGGTACGATAGTCGCGCACGAGCTCGAGCACGCAGCCGCGCTCGTCCACGGAGCGCACGATGGCTTCGAAGCCGTCGGAGTCCTTCTGATAAAGGAATTGATTGACGTGCCACTCGCGCGTCATCGGTCCCTGCACGCGATAGAACGTCCGGGCCTGCTCCTGCCAGGACTGCATGTTCTTGCCGTGACGCTCCCAGAAGTCCGCCGGCAGCTCCTGCGAGCCCGTGTACAGCAGATCGGCGTCTTCGATCGTCTTGTCGCTGTAGTAGTCCTCGCTGTGTACGCCGATGATGGCGGCCTTGATGCGCAGGTTGATGTCCTTCGACACGAGCGTGACGCGCGCGTCCGGATACTCCTGCTGAAGTGCGAGCGCCTGCGCGAGGATGGCGTTATCCGCACCGTGGCCGGGCAGCGTGTCGGGCAGACCGCTGTTCAACACCTTTGTCTGAAAGAACAGACGGCCGGTCGGCTGCTTCTTGCCGCCGTTGACATACTTTGCCGACGGCAGCTCGAGGCCGCGGTCGATCTGCGCCTTGGTCGCATTCGCCATCAGCTCGTCGAGGAAACGGCTGACCTGGCGCACATTGCGCGCTGCTTCCGAAAGACCTTTCTTGCCCGCGTCGAGCTCTTCGAGCACGGTCATCGGGATGAAGACGTCGTGCTCTTCGAAGCGGAAGATCGCCGTGGGATCGTGCATCAACACGTTCGTGTCGAGCACGAAGATGCGACGCTTGCCGCGTTCGCGCGCCCCGCGCGTACGCTTCGTATCGGAGACTTGGGCCTTCGGCATCGGCTGTATGTCGGCTGTGGAGAGATCCGTCGTTGCGCCCGCCCGCGTTACAGCGCTTGCGCTGCCGCGAGCACTTCTTCGGCGTGGCCGGGCACCTTGACCTTGCGCCACTCGCGTCGGAGCACGCCCTTCTCGTCGATGAGAAAGGTGCTGCGCTCGACGCCCATGTACTTGCGGCCGTAGAGGGTTTTCTCCTTCCACACTCCGAAGAGCTCGCAAAGGCTCCGGTCTTCGTCCGAGAGCAGCTCGAAAGGAAATGCCATCTTGGCCTTGAACTTCTCGTGCGATGCCAGGCTGTCCGGCGAGACGCCGACGACGATGGTGCCGCACTTCTTGAACGCAGGATACAGGTCGCGGAAGTCGGCCCCTTCCTTCGTGCACCCCGCCGTGTTGTCCTTGGGGTAGAAATAGATCACGAGCTTCTTACCGGCCGCATCGCTCAGCTTCCATTTCTTGCCGCCCGTCGCGATGCAGGAGAACGCGGGGACTTTCTTGTTCAACACAACCGGCATGTGTGATCGATCCTCCTTCCTGTTCCGTCAGCCTTTGACCGGCTCGAGAATCGCGTCGAGGTTGAGCTGGTCGCACAGATCCAGGAACTCCTCGCGCAGCGATGCGATGTGAATCTTGGCCGGAATGTGCACGATCATCTGCACCGAGAACATCGGCGCACCGGTATGTGCCGCAGCATAGCTGCGGGTGTTGAGCTCGGCGATGTCGATACCGCGCGCGCTGAAGAACCCCGCGAGATTGTGCACGATACCCGGCTGATCGAGCGACACGACGTCGACGGAATACGTCACGACGTCCTTGCGCGGCGCACGCTGCTCCGTGCGGCGCAAGCTCACGGTGATCCCGGTCGCCTCGCTCAGCTTCTTGAGCTCGGTCTCGAGCTTGGCGAGCGTGTGCCAGTTGCCCGACACCAGCAGGAGCATGGCAAACTCGTTGCCGAAGGCGCTCATGCGACTGTCGACGATGTTGCCGGCACACTCGAGGACCACGCGGGTCAAGTCGTAGATGAGGCCGGTACGATCGCTGCCGAGTGCCGAAATAACGAGGAACTGCATTCAGAAAAACTCAGTTTGTTCAACAATCTGCATGCGCAGAACGTCGAGCGAACATCCGCGGGCGGGAAGCCACCGCAGCCTGCCGGACCGCAGGCACGACGGGCTCTGCGCGGGTGGCCAAGCGCGGCAGTTTACAAGGAGTACGCACGAGCGGCTATCCTTGCGCTTGCTCGCCCTGCGGCGCGCCAGTAGGATCTGACACCTTTTTTCCAGCTTGCCTTCGACGGCCCATCTCACGTCATGTTTAGCGGCAGCATCGTAGCCATCGTCACCCCCATGCGGGCTGACGGGGCTGTGGACTTCGACGCGCTCGATCGTCTCGTCGAATTCCAGATCAGCAACGGCACGGACGGCATCGTCGCGGTCGGTACGACCGGCGAGTCCCCGACCTTGGATATCGACGAGCACATCGAGGTCGTCCAGCGCGTCGTTGCCAAGTCGGCCAAGCGCGTTCCCGTCATCGCAGGAACCGGCGCGAACTCGACCAGCGAAGCCATCGAGTGGACCAAGCTTGCGCAAGACGTCGGGGTCGATGCCTGCCTGCTCGTGACCCCCTACTACAACAAGCCGACGCAGGAAGGGCTATACCGCCACTACAAGACGATCGCCGAAGCCGTGGACGTGCCGCTCATTCTATATAACGTCCCCGGACGCACTGCTTGCGACATGAAGCCCGAGACCGTCGTGCGCTTGGCCGCGATCGACAATATCGTGGGCATCAAGGAAGCAAGCGGCTCCCTGGAGCGCAACCGCGAGCTCCTGCGACTGCTCGGCAACCACGAGCGGTTCGCCCTCTTGAGCGGCGACGACGACATTGCCGTCGAAAGCACGCTGGCCGGCTTCCACGGCGTCATTTCCGTGACCGCCAATGTGGCCCCGCGGCAGGTCCGCTCGGCCATCGCAGCGGCCCGCGAAGGCAACGCCGAGCTTGCGCGACAGTTGCACGAGTCGCTCCGCCCCCTGCACCGGGCCCTGTTCCTGGAGTCCAATCCGATCCCGGTCAAGTGGGCGCTCGCCCGGCTCGGATTCATCGAGGACGGCATCAGGCTGCCCCTGACACCGCTTTCCCCGCAGTTCCACGGGCAAGTGCTCGAAGCACTTCAGGCGGCCGGAATCGCTTTTGCCTGATAGAATGCGCGCCCTACCCCCGGTGAGGGGGCAGTGGCCGAACCGAACGGTCGACTGAGTCGCTTAATGCGGACTTGAACGATCGGCGAGCGGCGCTCGACGATCGGCCCCAACGGGGCGAAGCACATGGACGTGCGGAGTAACGCGCTGGACGGTCCAGCGCCACGTCGAAGCCGAAACGACGTAACAGCAGGAGAACAGATTTGGATTCGGGAGAGGTGGCCGAGTGGTCGAAGGCGCTGGACTGGAATTCCAGTAACACCTTCACGGGTGTTCGTGGGTTCGAATCCCACCCTCTCCGCCAGACAAACAATAAAGCCCAGCCATTGCGCTGGGCTTTATTGTTTGTGCCCTAGGTGGGATTACAGAACCCACGAACGTTCGTGGGTTCGACGAAATTGCATGGATAGCAATTTCGCACAGCCTTCAGGCTGCCCGTAGGGCGAGGCACATGGATGTGCCGAGTGCAATCCCACCCTCTCCGCCAAATCAAGCACTTGCAAACGCCAGGACTTTGCGAGACGAGCGCTCTTGAGTGGGCTTGTTTCCACTCGGCGTGCTGCCGCCTGTGGATTGCACAATCCAGTTCCGGGTTTCCCCATTCACTCATGCGCTCGAAAACTCTAGGCAAGATCCGCGTTCCATGCAGAATGATCTTATTGAGATCCTCGTCCGGCCACATGGGTTGTTGCTGCCCCAACCAATGCCCGCTAGTTCTTTGTTTATGTTTTTCTGCTCCCTCATCTGAAATCTACTAGTTGGAGTTCCGCGGCATGCGAGCGTCGCTTCTGAAGGTCTCGCCTAACAGGCAGGTTCTGTCGTGAGAGACTCGAAGATGCGACGGTCTGACACAAGGAGGTCGCCGATCATGTTCATAGTTTGTTCCCGAGCTCGATTGAAGGTTTCACGAGTGCGAGGATTGCGACTAGCGATGAGGCCAACAAAGTGAGGATCACATTGAAATCGGCGGGATCTGGGATCGTTCGGTCCGCTAGGACCTTCCGGATAACGTCGATCGTTTCGTAAGCTTCCCCGTCAAGTAGACAGTCGATAACTAGAATCTCCGAACGTTGTTGATCTCGGCAGGTAGGTGAGCGGTGGCACACGGCCGAGACTTTCGTGAGGCCGCTCGTGGTTGTAGCTGATGAGCCATTCGTCAGTGAGTAACTGCACCTGCTCGATCGATTCGAAGATGTACAGATCGAGCACTTCGTCCCGATACGTCCGGTTGAA